>UMHC01024617.1_pt1 | contig 46779 bp, 41 predicted proteins | sample 1965381 | NCBI WGS metagenome assembly UMHC01 (sample SAMEA4836083, study PRJEB28245) | human gut metagenome | biome: gut microbiome; material: fecal sample | place: Denmark | collected 2008 | reverse complement strand
ACAGCCATAAAGTTAAATCAAAGTGTTGCGGAATTAAGGATACTGTAATATTAACAGTAGTATGCTTTTTCTTTCTTAATAAGAATGGAGAAATCACATTATACGACATTCTAAAATCATTCTATATTTTAGGCCCAACTAAATACAATTATTGGTTTATTTCAACATTTATTGCTTTGTTGGTACTGCAACCATTTTTAAGTAAGTTGGCAATGAGTTTTACGAAAAGGCAATACCAGCTGTTCTTATGTGTCCTTATATTCATAAATACAGATTTGATTGGTGGTTTTCCTTTTGGAGGGCTATTTGGAGGTGGCTTTACACTGATGTGGTTCATTTGTTTATTTTTTACGGGAGGATATTTAAGGCTCCACTTAGAATCCCATTCAATGAAATTCTGGCTATTACTCACAATATTTTTCACATTAGTTAAAACCGTGATACAATATATGGGATGGACAAATATTATATCATTAAGTTATAACTCAATTATAATCTATGTATTAGCGATTAGTGTTTTTATGTTGTTCAAAAGCATTAGAATTTCTAGAATAAACAATTTAGTAAAATTTATATCTCCAAATATATTGGGAGTGTATCTGATTCATGAACACGGATTCAAGTATTTATATCGAGATGAATTAACATATCAATTGTCACAATCCTTGTATTGGAATAAAATAGCTTATTTAATTATATGGTCGTTACTCATTTTTATTATATGTATATTTATAGACAAGTTAAGACAGAAACTTTTCATAGTATTGTCTTTGAATGAAATAGAGAATAAAATTTCGATATGGTTACAAAATAAATATGAAACTTTCAAATTTTAGTATGAAACGTAATATTATCATTACCGGCGGAGCCGGTTTCATTGGTAGCCACGTGGTTCGCCTTTTTGTAAACAAATATCCGGAATATTGCATCATCAATCTGGACAAGCTGACATACGCTGGCAACCTGGCTAACCTGAAGGATGTTGAAAAAAAACCGAATTATACCTTTGTCAAGGCAGACATCTGCGATTACGAGAAGATGCAGGAAGTGATGCAGCAGTATCACGTAGACGGCATTATCCACCTGGCCGCCGAAAGCCACGTGGACCGCAGCATCAAGGACCCGTTCACCTTTGCCCGGACCAACGTAATGGGTACCCTAAGCCTGCTCCAGGCTGCCAAAATCTATTGGGAAAGCCTGCCGGAAGGCTACGAAGGCAAACGCTTCTACCACATCTCGACGGACGAAGTATACGGTGCCCTGGAACTGACACATCCGGAAGGTATCAAACCGCCGTTCACCACCACGGCTTCCTCGTCGGAACATCACCTGGCTTATGGAAAGGATTTCTTCTACGAAGATACCAAATACAACCCGCACAGCCCCTACAGTGCCAGCAAAGCCAGCAGTGACCATTTTGTTCGTGCCTTCCACGACACTTACGGCATGCCGACCATTGTGACCAACTGTTCGAACAACTACGGTCCGTATCAGTTCCCCGAGAAGCTGATCCCTCTGTTCATCAACAACATCCGCCACCGCAAGCCGCTGCCGGTATACGGCAAGGGCGAGAACGTACGCGACTGGCTCTATGTGGAAGACCATGCCCGCGCCATCGACCTTATCTTCCATCAGGGCAAGGTAGCCGAGACCTACAACATCGGTGGTTTCAATGAGTGGAAGAACATCGACATCATCAAGGTAGTAATCAAGACCGTGGACCGTCTGCTCGGCCGTCAAGAGGGCGAGGATATGAACCTGATAACGTACGTTACTGACCGCAAGGGACACGATATGCGCTATGCCATCGACTCCACTAAACTTCAGAAGGAACTGGGGTGGGAACCCAGCCTGCAGTTTGAGGAAGGGATTGAGAAGACGGTGAAATGGTACTTAGAGAATCAGGAGTGGATGGATCATATTACTTCGGGGGAGTATGAGAGGTATTATGAGGAGATGTATAAAGATAGAATGAAAAAAATGTGAGTTGGTGACTAAAGCAATATGAATACACCTCTTCCCATTCCGAACAGAGAAGTTAAACATATTTGCGCCAATGGTACTGCTTTTTGTGGGAGAGTAGGACGTTGCCAATGATTCTCACGGACCCAATATAAATTCATTGATTGCTGTAAGGTCCACAGACGTCACAATCAATCTAAATTAATTTAATATTTATGAGAAAAAATAAGTTTTTTCAGAAATGTTAGATTGGATTACAAAAGATAATCCAATCTGCAGGAAGATTTGTCGATGACAAGCAAGTTGAGGTCTGTGTAATTTCCTTGCTGCTAACTGTAGGTAGCTTATTATGCCCATAGTTAGCAATCATATCAATATTATTGGATACATTCTTGTTGTGCAAGGCTGTTAAAAGAAAGCGAAATGAACAAGGTATAATACATGGCGATACCATAAGATAAGATTATCTTGACCGTAGATTATGCAATTTGGGTTGCATAATTCTACGGTCTTTCAAATAGATTTCGAATTATAAATAGATTATAAATGACTAAAGAATCAAGAGTGAAGAAAAGTTTGCTGAATGCGCGCATGAACTTGATTTGCTACATGGTGTCGCTGGTTGTAGCCTTCTTTACACGCAAAGTGTTTCTTGATCAACTGGGTACAGAATTCATTGGATTAACCAGTACCTTACAGAGTCTTTTAGGATTTTTGAATCTTGCTGAATTGGGGGTCGGTTCTGCTATTGGCTATGTACTTTACAAACCCATTTTTGACGATAATAAAGAAAAGATTAACGAAATAATTTCGGTATTCGGTTATCTTTATCGCTGTATTGGCCTTGTTATTTTAGGAGCAGGCATCTTTTTGTCTGCATTCCTCCCCTGGATATTCCCTGACACCACCTTCTCATGGGGAGTCATCTATTTAGGGTTCTATGCCTACCTCTTTAGTTCTATGCTAGGCTATTTTGTTAACTACAGACAAACATTACTCTCTGCAGATCAACGAAATTATGAAGTAACGGGATATTATCAGGCTGTCACGAGTACCAAAATGATTCTACAGATGATTTTGGCCATCTATATTCAAAGCTTTATCTTGTTCCTATTCATTGAAATCATCTTTGGTATCATATATTCAATTGTTCTTACTTACCGCATCAATAAAGTCTATCCTTGGTTGGAAAGTGATATTAAGTTGGGAAAACAATTGTTCAAAAAATATCCGGAGATTGGCAAATATATCAAACAATTGTTTGTACATAAAATAGCGACCTTCATCCAAAACCAAACAACTCCGATATTCATATATTCTTATGTATCGCTGCCAATTGTTGCATTATATACCAACTACACACTGCTAACCACCAAAATACAATCACTGCTTAATAGCGTCTTGGACGGAACAGCAGCTGGAGTAGGGAATTTAATTTCAGAAGGAGATCATAACAAAATTTGGAACACTTATCAAGAATTATTCTCTATCCGTTTCTTTTTCGCATGCATCGTTACATTTTCAACCTACTACCTCTTAACCCCATTTATCCAGCTTTGGTTAGGTAACGAATACATTTTAAACGAGCTTGCTACTATTTTAATTCTTTTGCAATTATTCTTCTTAACCATGCGGGGAGTCACCGATCAATTTATCTTTGGCTATGGCTTATTTTATGACATATGGGCTCCTTTAGTTGAGTCTATTATATTTATAGTAACTGCAATCATCGGAGGTTCCCTCTGGGGGTTCAATGGTGTTTTATGTAGTCCGCTCATTTCATTGCTAGTAATAGTATATGGATGGAAGCCATATTTCCTATTTTCTAAAGGCTTCAAACAGCCAATATTCAAATACTGGCAAATGTTTCTTGTAAACGTTATATCGCCTGTAATTTCATATACTGTAGCAACAACAATCTGCAAACTGTTACAATTTTCAATAGGTAATTGGAAAGAATTTGTCTTTACTGCACTATGCTTTATAATCATATTTACCCTAATTAACATAATAATAACATATTCCATCAACAAAAGTTTTCGTTCTTTTATTCACCGTTTCATAAAATATAGACATGCCTAAAGTTAGTGTAATCATCCCGGTTTATGAAGTTGAAAAATATATTGAGCGTTGCGCCCGGAGTTTGTTTGAGCAAACTCTAGATGATATCGAATTTATATTTGTCAATGATTGTACTCCAGACAATTCTATCGATATTTTAGAAAAAACTTTATCGTCATACCCCCGAAGATTCAATCAGACTCAAATTATAATGCTTCCAGAAAACAAAGGGCTGGCAAATGCAAGAAAAATAGGAATAGAACACGCATCTGGTGAATATATTATACAATGCGATAGCGATGATTGGGTAGATATAAATGCATATCAATCTATGTATGAATTTGCTATTAAAGAAAAACTGGATATCGTTGTTTGCGACATTTATGAAAGCAATGGATTACAACATTCAGTAAAAAATCAAAAGGTTCTATCGAACAAAAAACTGTATTTAGCTGGAGTTATCGGACGTTCTATTTCTTGCTCTCTCTGTAACAAACTTATCAAAAGCGATATTTTTAAGACCAATCAGATACAATATGCTAAATACAACATGCTTGAGGATGAAGTCTTGTGTGTACAGATTGTCTATTTTGCTAACACAATAGGCTTCCTTCAAAAGCCTCTATATTATTATTTCAACAACACTAATTCAATTTGTAAAAAAAAATCACCCCAGGCAATATTAAATCGTTCACATGACTCAATAGGGAATATAGATATTGTTTTAGAGTTCCTAAACAAACAAGATTTAATCTCTGTTTACAAAATGGAGATTGTCAAACTCAAAAACACTGCACGATATTTAATTTGGCCATTATTACTCGAGAAACCGAAAGAATATCTCCCTATTTGGAGAAATATATACCCCGAACTAAATAAAAAGTATCTATTTACAAAAGGAATTCCTTTTTCATTAAAAATGGTATTTCTATTGACACTAGTAGGAATATACCCATTAATTCATAAAATACTAAAACGTCGAAATGAGATTCTGGAATAAAATACAAGTAAAAATTAGACTACTTTTTTTCACTTGGTTTAGACAAGGAAAAGTATCGAATGATATCTCTATTTTTTGTAATAACTGTATCGGAGCATTTGTTGCGCATGACTATCATCTTCCATTCAACAGCCCTACAGTCAATTTGATGATTCCACCTGCTGATTTTATCGAATATATTGAACATTTGGAAAAATACTGTACAAATATGGAATTTCAAAGTATTTCAGGTGCAAAAAAATGGCCAGAGGGATTACTCAACAACAAAATACACATAAATTTCATCCACTATAAAACATTTCAAGATGGCGTTGATGCATAGAAGAGAAGAGTTATACGCATCAACAAAAAGAAAATGTTTTTCATTTTGGTAGAAACTGATGGCTGTACTTATGAAGATCTACTCCGATTCGATAATTTAAGCCATCCGAATAAGATAGCATTAACCCACAAATCCTATCCCGAAATTAAATGTGCATTTCAAATCAAAGGATATGAAAAGAAAGGTGGTGTAACTGATTCTTACCGATATTATAAAATATTACCTAAAAGATATTATGACCAATTCAATTGGAGAAATTTTTTAAATCAATAATTATACAACAATGATTCCCAAAAAAATTCACTTCTGCTGGTTAAGTGGGGACGAATTTCCACCGCTGATTCAATATTGTATCGATACATGGAAAAAAGTGTTACCTGACTATGAAATTGTTCTTTGGGACACCAAACGCTTCGACATAAATTCGGTGGCATGGGTAAAAGAAGCCTTTGCTGCAAAAAAATATGCTTTTGCAGCCGACTATATTCGCTTTTATGCACTATATACAGAAGGCGGTATTTATTTGGATTCAGATGTAGAAATGTTGAAAACATTCACTCCACTTCTCAACAGCAAATCATTTGTAGGCTTTGAAGCTGCAACAGAGATGGTGGAGGCCGCCATTGTTGGTTCCGAACCTGGTATGCCATGGTGTAAAGACATACTTGATTTCTACACCGACAAACATTTCATCCCTGGAATGGATACATCCAACATATTAGCTCCTGTCGTAACAGGCAATGCTCTTCGTGCAATTTATCCCAAGTTTCCAACAACGATGCCGACAAAACCTATATCGCTTAGTAACGGGGAATTTATGGTATATCCAGCCCACTATTTTTCTCCCATCAAATATGATATTGAAAAAAATTATTCCAATACAAAGGTTTCTACTAGCAAATACAGCAACAATCCAGAAACCTTTTGCATTCATCGCTTCAATGCATCGTGGACAGTTAAACCGTCAACTAAGATTCAACTTTGGGATACATTTAAGAAAAAATTAAAAGCGATATTAGGAGAAAAACAAGCTATACGCATTATTTCATTAATAAAGAAATTCAAATAGCATTCCACACCGAATGAAAGTAGCAGTCATTATACTTAACTATAACTCCTCCGACGATTGTCGAAAATGCATGTCCTTCCTTAAACGGCAGGAAGGAGTAGAATTGGAATTGGTGTTGGTCGACAATAGTTCTCCCGACGGAGACAAGGTGGAAGCACTTTGCCGTGAGCAGGGTTGCACGTTTATCGCCAGCGCGGAAAACCGTGGCTACAACGCCGGCAACAATATCGGCCTTCGCTACGCAGCCGAGAAAGGCTACAAATATGCTTTAATAGCCAACCCCGATATGGAATTCCCGCAAACCGACTACATAAAACGGCTTGTCGCAGTAATGGAGCAAGACGAGAAAATCGTTGTTGTAGGTTCCGACATCGTAGGTGCTGATGGTATCCATCAAAATCCGTTTGTAAAAGATGGTAATTGGCGTAGTAGCTTCAGATGGATAACCGAACCGTTCAAAAAGAAAAAAATGGAAGCCTACGACTTTATCGATAATTATGCTACGAGTCACTATTGTGCCAAAGTAAGCGGCTGTTGCCTGATGGTTAGGATGAATTTTATTCAAGGCATCGGATTCTTCGATGAGTATCCATTCCTCTACTGTGAAGAACCAATTCTTTCCCGTCAGGTCGAAATGGCTGGAAAACGTATGTACTACACAGCAGAAGCACAAGCCATCCATCGACATATTGCATCGACTAAAGGCGATCCGGTGAAACGTTTCCAACATTGGAAACGCTCTCGCCTTTATTTTATCAATCGTTACAGCGGCGATTCCTGGATAGGGAAAAAAATGGCATCACTCTCCATGACCCTTTATGTAGGAATATTTACTTTTGCAAAAAAAATCAAGCATTAGCCAGATGAAAATTCCCATATCTTTAAATATTTCCCAATATTTTACAAATCGAAACATTGCGGTAGCTATTCTATTGGTAATGCTTACTCAGCTCGTGTTTATTGAAGGATATACAATAAGTCCTCTTAAAGTAGGCTTAATGACATTAATGCCTTTGATATTTATCATTAAAGTTCCATACGTCAGTAAAGCTCTGATTTTAGGAGTTTTCTATTTATTTACGGTTGTCTTTTCCGGACTGTTTCATCCTGAATCGTTTAGATTCTCCACTATCGGATATTTGGGAATGTTTGTAATCACGTTTATCACGCAATACAATTTCGTGCATTCCGGAGCATTTTCCCTTTCTTTTTTTATAAAGTTTTTAAAGTGGATGATTTTGGCGTATGCCATTTGCTTGATATGTCAACAGTTATTTGTACTGGTTGGAATCCGATTTATGCCATTAGTCAATCTTAATAATCAATTTTTTCTATCAATAAATAAACTTCCAAGCCTATCGCTTGAACCTTCCCATTCTGCACGAATATTAGGAGTGTTAATGTATGCATACATGGAGTGTAATGGCTTTAAACAAGGTCAATCTTTCAAATTTAGACAACTGCTTGAGTTGGAACACAAATGGGTAATCTATGCTTTTTTGTGGTCTATGTTTACAATGGGTAGTGGTACTGCTTTTGTTGTGTTGGGAGTTCTTGCACTTTACTTTATTAATTGGCGAAATGCACTGATAATCATCCCACTCCTCACCGGATTGATATATATCGGCTCTGAAATGGATATCAAACAATTTGACAGGGCTACAAGTGCAGCATCTGCAACACTTACTCTTGATACCGAACAGGTAATTGAAACTGATGGAAGTGCATCTGCGCGCATTATTCCTCTACTTAATACCATTAATAATCTTGATTTATCAAAAAAAGAACATTGGTTTGGTTATGGTATAGATGCTGGACACGCACAAAAAATGGAGAGAATGTTAGCTGAAATTACCGATTATGGTTTTCTTGCCTATCTATGCGGTTTACTATTAGTATTCTTCTGCTCTATACGCTTCTGGTCGTTACCTATTATCATGTATTTTATCGGCATTGGTGGTGGTACTTCCAACGTTGCTTATCAGTGGGGGCTTCTAATGGTATTTATGTGTGTCCGTTATTTTTATGATAATAGAAAATTAATTAACGATGAAAATACCTAAAATTATCCATTATTGCTGGTTCGGAGGAACTCCTCTTCCAGAAAAAGAACAGGCATGTATTGCCAGCTGGAAACAATTTTTTCCTGACTATGAAATAAAATTCTGGAATGAAGAAACATTTGATCTTTCTTCGGCTCCTTTATTTGCTAAACAAGCTTACGAACTTAAAAAATATGCATTTGTTAGCGATTATGTTCGAGTGAAAGTTCTTCATGATTTTGGAGGAATATATTTTGATACAGATGTGCAAGTACTAGCACGTTTTGATTCAATCTTAAATAATGAAGGATTTCTTGGCTTTGAAAATTCAAAACGAGTTGGTACAGCAACTATGGCATTTATGCCTCATCACCCATTAATGGCAAAATTCCTTCAGTATTATACAATGCATCCATTCATTGACAAAAACGGCAATGCCGACATTACAGCCAATGTCACGATATTAACAGACATTCTTACAGAACAGGGATTTGTTGGTAACGGCCAACAACAAAACATTAATGGTGTTGTGGTTTATCCACGGGATTGGTTTTCTCCCAAGAAAATGAATGAGACCGACTTCAACATATCTCCAAATACCCTTGCTATTCATAAATTTTCATGTAGCTGGCTATCTGAAAAACAAAAGAAAAGAGGAAATAACTGGTTATGGTTAAAAATAGTTCGTCCATTATTACAAAAAGGAAGGGCTATCGGACTTAAGCTCATTGGTAAAGAAAGAATTCGTAATTTAGAAATTATTATACGTAATAAGTTAAAATAATTATGAGTAATTGGGATAAACGTCACGGTAAGATATTGCAAAATCTAATTGGAGGATTTAATAAAGCAGGGATAAGATATTTTATCCTTCGTAATTACGAAGGACTTCCATACGAAAATAAATCAAAAGATGTTGATGTCATTATAGATCCTAAAAAAGTACAAAAGGCAAATAATATAATTGAGTCCATCTATCGGGAAAGCAATTTAACTCATTTTTATAAGGTTCGTTTTACAAACGTATACTGTTGGCATGGAATGGATATCAACAATAGACTGTCAATTCACATAGATTTAATTGCCGGTTATAATGTTAAAGGATATGAAGTTATCACGTTTGACGAACTTTACCGACAAACGACAGAATACAATGGATTATGCGTATTGAATCGCTATTACGAAGGGTTAATGGTATTTATTTATAAACAATTTGGATATACTAATCCTAAACTAAAACAGGAATATAAAGATATAATTTATACAACGTATAGTCAAAATCCACAGTTTACCACCGATCTTCAAACAATCGTTGGACAAACACTTGCAAAAAATATAACTGAAGCAATTACAAAGAAGGACTTTGATAGGATGCTACTATACTCCAAACAATTAACTATTAAATTAAAACAATACTCGTTTAAAAAAGATCCAATAGGAGTCTTATTTCGAGTTATTGAATTTTATTGGCTAAAATTCCAACGAATCATCCTTAATAGAAAAAAATACGAAAAGACATTTTCTGTTATGGCTCCAGATGGTGCTGGAAAAACTACATTTTTAGAATCGTTATTAGATGATTTGGCTTTTTACTTTACTAAAGAACAAGGTTATTTCACACTACTTCACTTCCGTCCTGAAATTTTACCAAATTTAGGAGCCATTGGTGAAAAAACTGGAATAATGAAACAGGATAAAAACTTCACCACGCCCCATCGGGCAAAACCGGCAGGTTTTTTGAGTTCACTGATTCGTATTACATACTACTGGTTCGACTATGTTATTGGTTGGTTTATCTATACTTCAAAAGATATTCAATTTGATCGCTTCACTGTATTCGACCGTTATAGCTACGACCTCCTTGTTGATCCACGTCGTACACGACTCGGCCTACCATATTGGATTCGAAAACTTTATGTGATATTAATGCCACAACCTAAATTCACATTCTATTTGGATGTAGAACCGGAAGAAATATTCCGTAGGAAACAGGAATTAACTCCTGATGAAATTAATCGCCAAGTAGAAGCATACCGTAAATTGGTAAAATCATCAAAACGATTTATAGTTCTTAATGGTAATCGTCCTGTAGAACAAATTAAAGATGATGCGATTAAATTTATTTTGGACAAGTTTTGTACAAAACTGAAATAATGACTAAACGTAAAATATTTATATCTGCATACGCCTGTGAACCTGGCCTTGGCAGCGAAATCGGTGTAGGTTGGCACTGGGTGCTGGAAATGTCGAAATACTTTGAGCTGTGGGTACTGACACGTCGCAGCAATCGGCACACCATCGAACCGTGGATAGCGGAACATCCAGCATACAGCCATATTCATTTCCTGTACTTTGACTTGCCGAAATGGGCACGCTTCTGGAAAAAAGGGCTGCGCGGAGTACGGACGTATTACAACATCTGGCAGTGGATGACAAACGGCATTGTACGACGAACCATGCAGGAGAACGGCATCCGCATTTTCCATCACCTGACTTACGGGAACGTGCTGTGGAAGGTAAGCAGCTACGGACAGAAGCAGTTCTTCATCTGGGGACCGGCTGGAGGCGTGGAAACGATTCCAAAGGAATACAGTCGGCTGTATCCACGAAAGATGCAATTGGTGGAAAAGGTACGGAGAATGGTTGCGATCAACCTGAAATGGAACAGCGGATTCAAGCGGCGCTGCCAAAATGCGGATCTGATTCTTTGCAAAACGGATATCCTGCGACAGCATATACCGGCACGCTACCGCGACAAGGCGATACTCTTTACTGATGTCGCCGTGGACAATCTGCTGGAAGCTCCGGCTGTGGAAGAAAGCACACCGGAGAAGCGGGTGGAGTTTATTACGGTGGGAAGACTGGATCCTTGGCGTGGTTTTGACCTAGCCATCGAAGCTTTTGCCAAAGCGGCAGAGAAAAACAGTCATATTCATCTGACCATTATAGGGAAAGGGGCGGACAAAGAACGGTTGCAAACTCTGATTGCCGAACGGAAACTGACGGGCAAGGTGACGATGGCGGGAGCTGTCTCGATGGAGCGCTATCAAGAATATATGCGCAATTGTGACGTGGTGGTGAATGCTTCGCTGAAAGAAGGGGCGGTAACGGTGTCGTTCGACTCGATGGCAATGGGAAAACCGCTGATTTGCATAGATACCACAGGATATACGCGCTACTTCTCGCCGGAATATGCTGAAATCATACAAAGAAAAGACCGGGAATCGACCATTCAGGGATTGGCAGACAGCATGGTGAAACTGACGGACGCACACACCCGCTACGAAATGGGGAAAAAGGCACAACTGGCAGGTAGCCAATTTACTTGGGAGAACCGGGGAAAGGAAATTTATGCTGCCATTGCGAAAGCGATAAAAGAGAAAGAAATAGAATGAACATAGACGAACAACTGAAACTGTTGTTGAAACAAGGCCAAGGGGAGACGTATTACAGCTTTGCCAATGCAGACGGCAAACGCTGGTGGATGCCTGCCCGGCACATGGCAGTGGGCATGAACCTGTATCAGCCCAGTGGAACGAAAGGCAAGTTGCTGAAACAGGGACTGCCATGGCTGCACTGGAATCCGGTAGTGAGAAGGGTGCTGCATGCGGAACGGATGCAGCTGGCGCTGGGGGATGAACTGAAGGGCTTGCTGGAAGGAATCTTTGGCGAGCAGGGGCTGGAGTTTGCCATCTTTGGCGGGACACCCTGCGTGCATCAGAAGATTACGATGCAGCTGAGCCGGGCTTCACGCATACTAGGGTATGTGAAGGTGACGGAAAGCGAGGAGATTTACGGGATATTTGAACACGAAAAGAATATATTGGACACGCTGCACAGTCAGGGTATCGGACAGGTGCCGGAATGCCTGTACTGCGAGACACTGAAGAACGGGCTGCACTTGTTTGTGCAATCAACCCTAAAGACGCAGCAGTCGGAGGTGGTACATGCATGGAGCAATAAGCATGAGCAGTTCTTGAATGACCTAGCCATGCATACCTGCCAGAAGGTACAGTTTGAAGATTCAGACTTCTGCCGTGACCTGAATGCATTGGAAGAGCGTCTGCCCCTGTTAGGAAATCCGAAGGTGCTTTGCAAGACTTTACAGGAAGTGAAGGAACGGTATGCCGGACGGAAAGTAGAGTTCTCGGCTTTTCAGGCAGACTTTACTCCTTGGAACATGTTTGTGGAGAAGGGACAGCTGTTTGTGTTCGACTGGGAGTATGCACGGATGACGTATCCGCCACGACTGGACTATTTCCACTTCCTGATACAGACAGCGGTATTTGAAGATCATCTGACGACGGAAGAAATCGCTCATCGGTATGCTTCGCTGCGGAGTGGACTAACCGAAGTCTGGGAAAATCCGGACTTGGCTCTGCAATGTTATCTGTTAGCAATTATGTCTATCTATCTGCAGCGGGAGCAGGGAAAACTGGGAGAAGACACAATCAGACGCATAGATATGTGGCTGGCATTGTTGGATAAACTAAAGAATAAGCAATGAAACGACTGGTTTGTTTTCACCTTTTCAATGACTTTAGCGGTAGCCCCAAAGTAATGCGATTGGTACTGGGTGGATTATTGGAGAGTGGAGAGTGGAAAGTGGAGATAGTCACCTCGAAAGGAGAAGGGGCACTGAGCGACCTGGATGGACAGAAAGGGGTGCGAATGCATCGGTATGCGTACCGCTTCTCGGACAACGGAGTGGTGACGATGTTGCGATACAGCTGGGTGCAGCTGTATGTGTTCCTGCTGTCTTTCCGCTATCTGCTGAGCCGGAACACAGTATTCTACATCAATACGATTCTGCCCGTAGGGGCAGCATTGGCGGGCAGGCTGATGGGGAAAAGGGTGGTGTATCACTACCATGAGAATGCATCGGCTAAGGGTTCTTTTTACCGCTTGCTGGCACGAGCAATGCAGGGGCTGGCATCGGAGATTGTCTGTGTGTCGGCATATCAGCGGTCGTTCCTGAAAAGGGAAAAGGGCGTGTACGTGGTGCCGAATGCAGCACCGGAATCCTTTACTGCCCGACTGAAGCCGAACCCACAGGAAGCTTTTGGACGGAAAAGGGTGCTGATGCTGGGATCGCTGAAACGGTATAAGGGAACCCAGGAATTCGTAGAGCTGGCCGAAAAGATGAAGGGCTATGCCTTTGAACTGGTGCTGAATGAGACGCAGGAAAACATCGATGCATGGTGGAAAGAAAACGGGATGACGCAACCGGAGAACCTGACGGTACACGCCAGACAGAAGGACGTGGTACCGTTCTACAACCGGGCTTCGGTGGTGCTGAACCTGACCAATAAAAATATGGCCATCGAAACTTTTGGCCTGACTGCCATCGAAGCCATGTCGGCCGGACTGCCGGTGATTGTGCCGACCGTGGGCGGCATAGCGGAGATAGTGGAAGACGGCGTAAACGGATATAAGACGGATGTGCAGGAGCTGGATAAGATAGAAAAACAGATCGGGGTCTTGCTGGAGAACCGGGAGCTGTACACACAACTGGCACAAGGAGCATACGAATTTGCCCAACACTTCAATGAAACCAAAATGACAGAACGGATCGGGAAGATACTCATGGCGTGAGCAAACCCAGAAAATCCTGAACTATACAAAGAAAAACAAACTATTCGAGAAGACGTACAAACTTCATCATAAGGAAAAACACATTTTCAAACTTTCTCTGCAAGAGATTCATCTCTAACTAAACAAATATTTACTGACAAATGAAACAAGTTGCAATCGTGGGCACACAAGGTGTCCCCGCGAATTACGGCGGTTTTGAAACACTGGTGGAAAACATCATTGGAGAAAACTGTCCGAAAGACGTGTCGTATACCGTGTTCTGCAGCAGCAAAGACATGAAACCCGACAAAAAAACGTATAAAGGAGCACAGTTGAAGTACATCGGACTACATGCCAACGGTATACAGAGTATCCCTTATGACATCCTGTCGATGATAAAGGCTATCAGAGGATATGACGTAATACTGGTATTGGGGGTATCGGGATGTATGTTCCTCCCCATCGTAAAACTGCTGTCGAAAGCCAAAATCGTGGTTAATATTGACGGACTGGAACACCGAAGGGCGAAATGGGGAAAAACTGCCCGATGGGTCCTGAGACAATCGGAAGCAATGGCTGTAAAATGGGCTGACTGCATCGTGGCGGATAACAAGGGAATACAAGACTACGTGACGGAAACGTACAGAAAAAATTCGGAACTCATAGCCTACGGAGGAGACCACGTACTGAGAAACGTAACAGAAAAGAAACAGAAAGAAATCCTGAACCGATACGGACTGAAGAAAGGGGAATATGCCATCTGCGTGTGCCGTATCGAACCGGAAAACAACTGCCACATCACACTGGAAGCTTTTGCACAAACCGGGAAAGAGCTGGTGTTCGTAGGAAACTGGGAAAAAAGCGAATATGGAAGGGATCTGAAGGAGAAATATGGGACAAAATATCCCCACATAAAAATACTTCCCCCCAACTACGACCTGGACATCCTGTATACCCTGAGAAGCCACTGCGGACTGTATATACACGGACACAGTGCTGGAGGCACCAACCCGTCACTAGTAGAAGCGATGTTCTTTGGATGTCCGATCGTGGCATTCGACGTGGTGTACAACCGAGAAACAACGCATAATCAGGCCCGTTATTTCAAAAATGTACAAGAATTGACGGATCTACTGAAAGCTGCCGAACAAGAAGGGTTAGCTATGAAGGAAATCGCTGAAAAGGAGTATACATGGAAGCATATTGCAGAACAATATTGCCGACTATACAATAAATAATATCAGAACCGGCAAAATAAACGACGAATTCTACACTTTCTTTTTAATTCATAGAACAAGCCATATCGTCTGCAAGGACGGTATGGCTTGTTTTGTTTCGGAAGCGGCGACACCCCGGCAATGTCCCCCCCCCACTTATCACAGCTCTTGTCGCTGCAAAAAATCGAGCAGATGGAGGTGGTGGATGCCTTCGTAATTACTGCCACTGGTCCACTCATCCAGACTAACCACATACTTGGGATAATTGTCCGGGATGGCAAGCAGGTTGCCGAACTCGCGTGCACGGGTCTTCTCATCGCCCATCTGGAAAGTAGCCTGCACATAGACACGCATATCGCCGTTCAACGCAACAAAATCGACTTCCTTTTCACCCTGCTGACCAATAAACACATTGGAATAAAGGGTATGCAACTGAAGATAAACCGCATTCTCGATAAGCTTATGGATGTCGCGCTGCCAAGAGAAACCCAGGTAACAGTTGCGAAGCCCCAAATCTTCGAAATAGTATTTGTCGCCAAGCTCGAACTTACGAAGTCCGACAATATCGATGCGGGACACACGGTTGACGAGAAACGCATCGCCCAGGGCTTTCAGGTAGTTGATGACTTGCAAGGGAGATATGTTGACACGCTGAGACTTAAGGTAACGGCTGATGTTGTTGGCCGAAAAGAGGTTGCCGACATTGTCGGCTACATAATCGACCAGCGATTCCAGGAAAGAGACATTACGGATGCCTTCGCGTTTCACGATATCTTTCAACAGAATGGTGGAATATACATTGCGGAGATACTCAAAACAGATGTCGGTATCCAAGGGAAGATTCGACAAATATGGCAAACCTCCGAAAGTGAGATAATGGCGCAGGGATGTGTTGTCGGGAGAAAGTTTATGGAACTCCAGAAATTCGGAAAAGGTGAGGCTATGGATATGAAACTCTACATAACGCCCGGACAGGTAGGTAGCCAATTCACCAGAAAGCATGGTGGCATTGCTTCCGGTAATGTAAATGTCGCAGGCTTCCTCGGCCAGCAAAGAACGAAGAGCATGCTCAAAACCCTCGATGTCCTGAACCTCGTCTACAAAAAGGTAACGCCCGTCTTCGCCGGAAGCAAGACTGAAGGCTTTCGCTACTTCGGCCAGCAAATCATCGCTCGTCCTGATATGGGCAAAAGCGGACAATTCTTTATTGACATAAAGTATGTCAGCGGACGGATGTTCCTGACGAATATGCTCACAAAGCTGCCTGAGTAAACAACTTTTCCCGACACGACGTTGGCCGGTGAGCACTTTTATGACGTTTTTCCCTATAAACGGAGCAATACGTTCGGTGTATCTCGGACGGATAATCAGATCTTTCATGCCTGCCTGTTATTAAGTATGATTTACAATATAGGCAAATATATGTAATTTTATTAGTTATAACAAACAAGACAAGAATTAATCATACTGTTATTAGTTATAATTAACAAGAAAAACGGGTTTACACTATCTTTGCATAACATAGGCGGCACCTCCGAAGTAAAAGCTGAAAACCTAGTTTTCGCTTTGTACTTCCCTCGGTTTGCACTATCTTTGCATTCATATTTTTACAAAACGTATGAAGAAGAAAGATAGCCAAGTGATATTCGACCGCAACGTGATAGAGTTTGTCACCGTGGCGGCAGAGTTCTGCAAGTTCGTCGAACAAGCCGAAGGCAGCAAACGGACCAACTTCGTGGACACCACGCTGAAACTGCTGCCCCTGCTTTACCTGAAAGCGTCTATGCTGCCACCCTGCGAAACCATAGGCGACGAAGCGCCCGAAACGTTTGTCACCGAAGAAACGTACGAAATCGTACGCATGAACCTGGCAGGCATCCTCGCCGACCGCGACGACTATCTGGACGTGTTCGTCAGCGACATGAAATACAGCGACCAGCCTATCACCCGATACATCTCGGAGGACCTGGCGGACATCTACCAGGACATCAAGGACTTTATCTTTGTCTTCCAACTGGGACTGAACGAGACGATGAACGACTCGCTGGCCATCTGCCAGGAGAACTTCCGCCTGTACTGGGGACAAAAGCTGGTGAACACACTACGGGCCCTCCACGAAGTGAAGTACAGCAACACGCAGGAAGAAGAAGAAGAGGAAGAGGAGGATATCGAGGATTGATACAAGAGCAACTATGATCATAAGAAGAACCATCGGAAAAGAGGAACTGAGCGAACTGCCCAAAGCGGCCTTCCCCGGCAATATACACATAGTGGACACGCCGGAAGAAGCAGATAAGGCGGCAAGATACCTGAAAGGACAACCGATACTGGGCATCGACACCGAAACGCGGCCTTCGTTCAGCAAGGGACACGTACACAAGGTAGCGCTGCTGCAGGTGTCGACCGACGACCATTGCTTCCTGTTCCGACTGAACCTGATAGGGCTGACCCTGCCCGTCATCAAGCTGCTGGAAAGCCCGCACATCACCAAAGTGGGCCTTTCGCTGCACGACGACTTCATGATGCTGCGCAAACGGGCACCCTTCGAACCCAGAGCCTACGTGGAGCTGCAGGAATACGTGCGCCCCTTCGGCATACAGGACATGAGCCTGCAAAAAATCTACGGCATCCTGTTCAACGAGAAGATATCGAAATCGCAACGCCTAAGCAACTGGGAAGCCGAAAACCTGACGCAGCCGCAACAGCTCTATGCAGCCACCGATGCCTGGGCCTGCCTCAACATCTACCACAAGCTGGAGGAACTGAAGCAGACGGGAGATTTTATCATTGAGAATTGAAAATTGAGAATTCATAATTGACACCATGTATAAAGTATATCTGAAATCGGGCAAGGAAGAATCGCTCAAGCGTTTTCACCCATGGGTGTTCTCGGGCGCCATTGCCCGCCTGGACGGCGAACCTGAAGAAGGAGAAGTAGTAGAGATCTATACCTCTAAGAAAGAATTTATCGCCAAAGGCCACTTCCAGATAGGAAGCATCGCCGTACGCGTCCTTACCTTCCGACAGGACGAGACCATCGACAAGGACTTCTGGAAGCGACGCCTGACTGTGGCCCGCGACATGCGACGCAGCATCGGCATCGCCGGACGGGCCGACAACAACACCTACCGCCTGGTGCACGGCGAGGGCGACAACCTGCCGGGGCTGGTCATCGACGTATACAATCGTACGGCCGTGATGCAGGCCCACTCGGCCGGCATGCACCTGGACCGCATGACGATCGCCGAGGCCCTGGCCGAGGTGATGGAAGGCGAAGTGGACAACATCTATTATAAATCGGAAACCACCCTGCCCTTCAAGGCCGACCTCTACCCCGAAAACGGCTTCCTGAAAGGCGGCAGCGCCGACAATGTGGCCACGGAGTATGGGCTGAACTTCCACATCGATTGGCTGAAGGGACAGAAGACGGGCTTCTTCGTGGATCAGCGCGAGAACCGCGCCTTGCTGGAGCGCTATGCCCGCGGACGCAGCGTGCTGAACATGTTCTGCTACACAGGGGGCTTCTCTGTCTACGCCATGCGTGGCGGGGCCAAGCTGGTGCACTCGGTAGACAGCTCGGCCAAAGCCATCGACCTGACGAACAAGAACATCGCCCTGAACTTCCCCGACGACGCACGCCATGCCGCCTATGCCGAAGACGCTTTCAAGTACCTCGACCGCATGGGCGACCAGTATGACCTGATCATCCTGGACCCGCCTGCCTTCGCCAAGCACCGCGACGCCCTGCGCAACGCTCTGCAAGGCTATCGCAAGCTGAACGTCAAGGCATTCGAGAAGATCAAGCCGGGCGGCATCCTGTTCACCTTCTCGTGTTCGCAAGCCGTCAGCAAGGAAAACTTCCGCACGGCGGTCTTCACGGCAGCAGCCATGTCGGGACGCAACGTGCGCATCCTGCACCAGCTGACGCAACCGGCGGACCATCCCGTGAACATCTACCACCCCGAAGGAGAGTACCTGAAAGGGCTCGTGCTGTACGTAGAATAAGTTCTACCCCCTCAAAAAGGGGGTAGAATGCAGCCAAAACGTTAAATAGTGCAAACGAAACGCAGATTTATGTTCAATTATTATGTTGTATAACATAAAACCCATACCTTTGCACTGTGTTTTTCATGGTATTAGATTTAAGGTTAATAAAGATTGGGTGTCTGGGATAGATACCCTTCTTTTTTTATATACCCTTTCCTCCTCTTTTGGCAGCGGTTTCTCCGCATCTTTCTCCATAAAAAATCTTCCGCACGCTTGTTTTTCTAACGGCATCATTGTATTTTTGCAAGGTTATGTCGACTATTCGACCTGTTAATTTTAAACGCCAAACAAAAAAACTATGAACATCAAACTTCGCTTGATCATCATGAACTTCCTGCAGTTTGCCGTGTGGGGTTCTTACCTGACTTCTATGGGAAGTTATCTGGTCAATGTCAACCTTGCCGGACACATCGGCATCTTCTATGCCATGCAGGGCATCGTATCACTCTTCATGCCGGCCATCATGGGCATCATAGCCGACCGTTGGGTGCCAGCCCAAAAGCTATTGAGCTTCAGCCACTTCATGGCAGCCATCTTCATGGGACTTGCCGGCTACTATGGTATGACAAGCGGACAAGACGTGGAATTCGGACCGCTCTTCGGCCTCTATGCCCTGAGCGTAGCCTTCTATATGCCTACCCTGGCCCTTTCGAACTCCGTGGCCTATACGGCGCTGGACAAAGCGGGGCTGGACACCATCAAGCATTTCCCCCCTATCCGTATCTTTGGGACCATCGGATTCATCTGCGCCATGTGGCTGGTAGACATCCTGGGCCTTCAGAACAACTACGGACAGTTCTTCACCTGCGCCATCATCGGCCTGGTGTACGGGTGCTACGCCCTGACCCTACCCGCCTGCCCCACAAGCAAGGGAGGACAAAGCAAATCGCTGGTCGAAGCGCTGGGCCTGCGCGCCTTTACCCTGTTCAAGCAAAAGAAAATGGCTATCTTCTTCATCTTCTCCATGCTGCTGGGCGTGTCACTGCAAATCACCAACGGATTTGCCAACCCCTATATCAGCAGCTTCGGCAGCATACCTGAATATGCCGACACCTTCGGCGTACAGCATGCCAACATCCTGATCTCGCTGTCGCAGGTATCCGAGACACTCTGTATCCTGCTGATACCGTTCTTCCTGAAGCGTTTCGGCATCAAGCGGGTGATGCTCATCGCCATGTTCGCATGGGTGCTGCGTTTCGGCCTGTTCGGCGCGGGCAATCCAGGCAGCGGCGTCTGGATGTTCCTGCTTTCAATGATTGTCTATGGAGTGGCCTTCGACTTCTTCAACATATCCGGCTCGCTGTTCGTCGACCGTGAGACGGACAAGGAAATCCGCTCGAGCGCACAGGGCCTGTTCATCATCATGACCAACGGACTGGGTGCTACCATCGGAACACTGGGCGCACAAGCGGTGGTGAACCACTTTGTGGACTTCAACAGCACTGTGCCGCAGACGACCCAATGGCAGTCCGCATGGTTCACGTTTGCAGCCTATGCGCTAGTGGTGGCCATTGTGTTTGCCTTTGTCTTCAAATACAAACACGAGCCGGAAAAGATGTAACGCCTGAAAAAACAACCTGCCATGAGCCGAAACAAGATAGAACTGCAAGTACTGAGCCTCACCTACAGCCAGGAACAGGCAGGAGCTTATGCCCTGCTTCTGGGCGAAGTGGACGGTCCGCGCAAACTGCCTGTCATCATCGGCTCGGCAGAGGCGCAAGCCATCCTGCTCGAGATACGCGGCATTACTTCGCCACGCCCGCTGACCTACCAGCTGTTTGCCTCTACCCTCGAGGCGTTGGGCGTACGCCTGCTGCGCGTACTGATATATCGGGCAGAGAACGGGCTGTTCTATTCGTATCTCTACCTGCAGTCGGACCACTCCATCATCCGCATCGACTCACGCACGAGCGACGCCGTCGTCATGGCCATGCACCTGCACTGTCCGATCCTCATCTACGAAGACGTGCTGGATGCCGAGAAAATGGAACTGGACGCCGAGGCACTGGAAACGGAATCAGGGACAACGAACAGCCAAGATGACCGGGCAGAGACAATAAGCCGCATGGAGGAGGCTCTGAAAGAAGCCATCGAAGCAGAAGAATACGAAAAAGCCGCCAACCTGCGCGACATGATAAACCAATTTAAAGAATCAAACCATCAGGACTGATGCACGTATTTTATACCCCCGACATACAGACACGGGCCGAACTGCCCGAAGAAGAAGCTGCACACGCCGTACGTGTGCTCCGCCTCGAAGCAGGCGACGAAGTGACCCTGACCGACGGCAAAGGATGCTTCTACCGCGCTGAAATAAGCGCAGCGTCCAACAAACGCTGCCTGGTGAACGTACTGGAAACCTTGCCTCAGGAGCCATTGTGGCAAGGACACCTGCACCTGGCCATGGCGCCAACCAAGAATATGGACCGCACAGAGTGGCTGGCCGAAAAAGCAACGGAGATAGGCTTCGACGAACTGACGTTTCTCAACTGCCGCTTTTCCGAACGAAAGGTCATCAAGACCGAACGCATCCAGAAGATACTGGTATCGGCCATCAAACAGTCGCTCAAAGCACGCCTGCCAAAACTGAACGAAATGACGGACTTCAACAAGTTTATCCGACAGCCCTTCAACGGACAGAAATTCATCGCCCACTGCTACGAAGGAGAAAAACCGCTGCTGAAAGACATCGTGCGCCGCGGCGAGGATGCGCTGGTACTTATCGGCCCTGAAGGAGACTTCAGCGAGGAGGAGGTGAAACTGGCTGTAGAACAAGGGTTCCAACCCATCAGCCTGGGACGTTCGCGCCTGCGCACAGAGACGGCAGCACTCGTGGCTTGCCACATCCTGAACCTCTGCAATCAAATCAATTGAAATAGTTTCAACCCACTAAATTACTTTGCAAATGAAAATTCGCTTGTTCAATCATTTGTGTGCCGGCTTAGTAGCCATTGTACTGGCCGCTTCGTGCTCGTCGCCCGTCAAGTACACCAATGCCATCCCGGCAGAGTCTACCGAAATCGTCTCCATCGACCTGCAATCGCTGGCCGTCAAGGCAGGAGTAAATGACCCGCAAAACGCCGAAACCCTGCAGAAACTGAGTCAGACCCTGACAAGCGGTGTGAGCGCCGACGCCCAAAAGGCTTTGGAGACCATCCTCAAGAAGCCGTCGGAGTCGGGCATCGACTTCGCACAGCCTGTCTACATCTTCCATTCGTCGGAAACGAAACAGCAGGGATTCATCGCAGCTGTGGCCAATGCCGACAAGCTGAAAGACATGCTGCAAGCCACACAGAGCGAAACGCAGATGGCTGACGTGGCCGAAAAAGACGGCTACAGCTTCAGCTACAACGACCAGGCCTTCGTAGCCTTCAACGCCAGCACACTGCTTGTGCTCCCCTCGGCCGACACGCCCGACATCGCACAGATGCATCAAAACGCCTCCAACCTGCTGAACCAAAGCTCTGAACAGAGCATCAACAGCCAGGAAGCTTTCCGCCAGATGCAGGAAACAAAAGGCGACATCCGCGTGATGATGACCTCGAGCAGCCTCTTCAAGCTCCACCCAGACCCGATGCTGATGGCAATGGCCGACAGCATGAACCTGCAGAACATCAAGTACGTGGGCGGATTGTCGTTCGAACCCGGTCAGGTAGCCGTCAACGTGGGCTACACCTCGGACGATCCCAAGGCGCTGGAACTCCTTGAAAAGCAGCTGAAGGCCACACGTCCCATCCAGAATACCTTCGCGCCCTACTTTCCCCAGTCTACCCTGCTTTACTTCAGCCTGGGCCTCGACGGCAAGGAGCTGTACACCCACCTGGAAGAAAATCCGCAAGTCAAGAAATCACTTTCTGCCGAGAACATGGAACTGCTGAAGCAACTGGTATCTTCGTTTGAAAACGACTTCACCCTGGGCATCACTGGTGTAGACGCCCATGGCAACCCCACGATACTGGCCTATGCCGAAACCAACAACGCCGACCTGCTGAACCAGCTGTACGAAGCCGGCAAGAAGCAGGGAGGCAACGACCTCACCAAGCTGGACAATGGCGACTACATGCTCACCGACAAGGGCCTGAAGGTGTACATGGGCATGCGCGGCAAGCAGCTCATCATGACTAACGACGAAGCCCTGTACAACAACGCAGGCAAGGAAAGCAAGCCCTCTCTGCTCGAAAACGACTTTGCCAAGGAAGTGCAGGGACAGCGCTTTGCCACCGTCATCAATACCGAAGCGGTCTTCGACCTGCCCATCGTCAAGCTGGCCACAGGCTTCCTCAGCCCTAAATACCGCGCCATGGTGACTGCTGCCGAAAACATCTCCTACGTGAGAATGAGCAGCGAAGGCAAGACGGGCCTCTTTGTGCTTCAACTGAAGGACCGCGAGACCAATGCACTGAAACAGATTGTGGACCAGGTGAAGACACTGGCCAACCTCTAAATAAGGAGCCTACGCTCATGGATACCATTCATCTGCAACACACCCTCCCGCAGGTCTTTGCAAACCGCGATGCCATCGTGTCCGACGTGTGGCATCGCGACCTCGTCTTCGAACGGGGCAAGCGCTACCTCATCGAGGCCGCATCGGGCACAGGCAAGTCGTCGCTGTGCAGCTACCTCTATGGCTACCGCAACGACTACGAGGGCATCATCTGCTTCGACGGGCAGAACATCCGCTCGCTCAAGGAAGCCGACTGGACACGCCTGCACCGCCACTCGCTCAGCATTCTTTTCCAAGAGCTACGCCTCTTCGGCGAGCTGACGGCCCTCGAAAACGTGCTGCTCAAGAACCGCCTGACACGCTTCAAGAGCCGCAAGAAAATAGACGCCCTCTTCGACGCACTGGGCATCGGCGACAAAAAAGACCAGACGGCAGGTCTGCTCTCCTTCGGCCAGCAACAGCGTGTGGCCTTCATCCGCTGCCTGTGCCAACCCATGGACTTCCTGCTACTGGACGAACCCGTCAGCCACCTCGACGAGGCCAATGCCGCCACGATGTCGGCCCTGCTCCACGAAGAGGCGGGCAGGCAGGGGGCAGGCGTCATCGTGACCTCCATCGGCAAGCACCTCCCTACCGACTATAACTGTGTACTGAAACTATGAACAGACTCGTTTGGAAACTTCTCCGCCGCCACATCAGCGGCGCCCAGCTGGCGGGCTTCTTCCTTGCCAGCCTCTTCGGCATGAGCATCGTGCTGCTTGGTATCCAGTTCTATCGCGACGTGGCGCCCGTCTTTACGCAGGGCAACAGCTTCCTGAAGAAGGACTACCTTATCGCCACCCGCAAGATCAGCACGCTGGGCAACCTGACGGGACGAAGCAACACCTTCAGCCCTGCCGCTATCGACGACCTGCGGAACCAACCCTTCACACGCAGCGTGGGAGCCTTCACGCCCTCGCTGTTCGACGTATCGGCCGGCTTGGGCATGCAGGAGGCAGGCATCCGTCTGTCTACGGAGATGTTCTTCGAATCTGTGCCCGACGCCTACATCGACGTCAACCTCGACCGTTGGCACTTCGACCCGCAGAGCCACACCATCCCCATCATCATCCCCCGCAACTACCTCAACCTCTACAACTTTGGCTTCGCCCAAAGCCGTAGCCTGCCCAAGCTGTCCGAGGGGCTGATGAACCTCATCCAGATGGACATCCGCCTGAGCGGAAACGGGCTGACCGAACTGTTCAAGGGGCAGATTGTAGGCTTCTCCAACCGCCTGAATACCATCCTCGTGCCCCAAGCCTTCATGGAGTGGGCCAACAACCGCTATGCCCCCGGCCGCGAAGCGCAGCCCTCGCGCCTCATTGTCGAAGTGGACAACCCCACGGACACCTCCATCAACGATTACTTCAGCCGCAAAGGCTACGAAACAGAGGGCGACTCGCTCGACGCAGGGCGTGCCACCTACTTCCTCCGTCTCGTCACAGGCATTGTATTGGCCATCGGAGGCATCATCAGCCTGCTGGCCTTCTTCATCCTGATGCTCAGCATCTTCCTGCTGCTACAGAAGAACCGCGACAAGTTGCAGAACCTGTTGCTCATCGGCTATGCTCCCGCGCAAGTGGCCTTGCCCTACTGCGTGCTGACGGCCAGCCTCAACCTGGCCGTACTGTTGCTTTCGACGGGGTGTGTGGCGTTGCTGCGCCAGGCCTACCTACCCTTCCTCGAAAAGCTTGTGCCCCAGCTCGAAGGCAGCTCCCTGCTGCCCACACTGCTGATAGGAGGCGCACTCTTCCTAGTTGTCTCGGCGATCAACATGGTGGCTATCCGCCGCCAACTGCCCAAGCTGCTCTCCAGACAAGCACGACGTTAATCCTCTGTTGACGATAAAAAAGCATTGTTTTCTTTCAAGGAAAGCAATGCTTTTCTACTGATAAAACACCGTTTTCCTCTCAAAAAACAATCCCCCACATCCTGTTCTACAACGCTTCTGAAAGGGAAAAACGAATTTATACAACAAAAATTCTCCCTACGAATAGGGGATTTCTACAAAGGTTGCGTTATACGAGTGAAAGCGGCCCGGCCGGACGCTCTCAGAGAAACAAATCAATAAGAGTATTCACACCTAAACGAATTAGAAATTATGAAAATCAAATTTATCGCATTATCTTTGTGTATGGTTGCAAGTGTAAATATCATCAAAGCGCAAGACACAGACAAGTCGTCCTATCAGCCCAACAATCGTCATGAATTCCGCATCGCCGTCAGCGACGGACTGACACTGACAGGGGTCGACATACTGGGCATGGGAATAGCCGATGCTATTACCGGCACCAAGCGGTCGGACGAAAAGAGCAGCATGGTCTACGGCATAGGCTACCGCTACGCCATCAACCGCTTCCGACTGGGAGGTGACCTGGGCTTCGCACATACCAGCAGCCTGCTGACTTTGCATGGAGAATCTACCGCTTCGATCAAGGAAAAAGAACTGAACTTCCTCGTGCTGCCCACTGCTGAATTTGTTTACTTCAAACGCAACCTCGTAGAACTTTACGGATCGGCCGCAGCAGGTGTAGATCTGGTGCGCCACACAGAGAAAGGACTGACCGAAGCCGGAAAGGCAGCCACCCGCAAAGCAGACCTGTCGACCAACTTCGCCTATCAGGTGAACCCCTTCGCCATCCGCATCGGCAACGACCGCGTAGGAGGATTCATCGAAACCGGCCTGGGATACAAGGGATTCCTGACGGCAGGTGTCAGCCTGAGATTCTAACTCAACCTTAACACGCATTGCAATGAGAACAGACAGGAAAGAACTTTTCAGAGTCAGATTCGAGCAACATTATCCGAGGCTATGTAGCATAGCCTACGGATATGTCTCGGATTACGACGAATCGGAGGACATCGTTCAAGAACTGTTCATCCACATCTGGGACAAGGGCAAGGACTGCCTGCCCGAACAGGAGCTCACCGCCTATCTGACGACTGCCGTAAAAAACCGCTGCATCTCTTTCCTGCGTCGGAAAAAAGAGGACACCGTATCGATCGAGGACTATCCGCTGGCCGATCATCACCTGGCCGACGAAACAGCTGACAGCAGTGAAAACTGACGCTCACCCGAAGAAGTGCTGGAAGAAGCTCTCTCGACCCTGCCACCCAAGTGTAAGGACGTTTTCCTGATGGCCAAGCTGAAGGGCATGAAGTATCGCGAGATAGCCAACGAACTGGGAATCTCGGAGAAAACCGTCGACAACCAGATGACAAAAGCCGTCAAGCTGCTACGCGCCTATGCGGCTGAAAATCCTTTCCTGATGACTGCCATCGGCGCCATTGTTTTATCCATCCTAGTAAATTGCAAGTGACCATGAAACAGAATGAAGACATTAACGATCTGCTGGCCCGTCACCTGGCCCACGAACATATCAGTGCCGAGCAACAACAAGAACTGGAAGCATGGATAGCCGCCAACAGCGCTGAATATCGCCGTCTGAGGCGACTGACAGACGCCCTGCATCCACATGCGGACGAATCGAACTTCGACGCCCGCCAGGCCTGGATGAAGATCGCTCCCAAGCTGAAAGACAAGACGACGGAAACCCATCGTACACGACGGTTCATCACCTTCTGCTCCATTGCCGCCTCCTTGCTGCTCCTATTGGGAACGGCTACAGTCTACTTGTTCAGACAACCGGCCGTACGCTACGAGAACAATGGACAGACAGCCCGAAGCCTCCTACTGCCTGACAGCTCGGAAGTAATCCTTTATCCTCAAACTAAATTGAGTTTCCGATATGCACCCCACCACAGTGAACGACTGGCCAAACTGGAGGGAAAAGCATTCTTCCACGTGAAAAGGACCGATGGGAAACCTTTCCGCGTAACTACTGAAGAAGTGGAAGTAGAAGTGCTGGGCACCTCGTTTCTGGTAGATGCCACACAGACGGAACGTACAGGAGTCTTTGTGGAAAGCGGACGAGTAAAAGTCAGCGCAGAAGACCACGACCTGGTGCTCCACGCCCATGAAAAGGCGGAACTCAGCGACGGAAATCTGCAAAAAGGCACCATCGACGATCCGGCTACCTTCTTCAACCGAAAAAAAACAAAGATGGTATTCAACCAAACGCCCCTCAAAGACATTATAAAAGAAGTGGAGAAACAGACCGGCATCCGTATTGAGCTGGGACGGGGCGTCGAAGAGAACACCGTCACTACCCGCATCGACCCCGACAATGCCGAGGGCATCGCGGCAGAACTGGCTTTCCTCTGCGGATGCAAGTGCGACACGCTGAAACGAGGAAAACTTTACCGGCTACGCTATGATTAGAGAAAAACGGGGCCTATTGGCCCTGCTTATTACATTAGTTACCACCCTAACGTATGGCCAGAAGAGCCCTGACATACGGACGATAGCGGAAGAGCGGATCCGAGTGACCGCCTCTTCCGCTACCGTCTTGCAATGGTTTGACAAAATCGAGAAGGAAACGCAAATCACGTTGGCCTACAATCCTTCGCACATTGACCTCAACAAGACGTGTCCTATCACGATTACGGGAGAAATAACCATAGCCAGGTTACTGGAAAAGGTATTGAAAGGATACAAGTTCCGCACCATTGCCATTCCGCCCCGCAAGCTGGCCATCCAAATTGAACGTCCACAGGTATACAGCTGCAGCGGCAGTATCCAAGAAGAAGGAAGTGGCGAACGTCTGTATGGAGCAATAGTGGTAATGGACGACGGAAAGGGAGGCAAATGGCATGCACTATCGGATGCCGACGGCCGTTTCCGCCTGTATCTACCCGAAGGGTATTATAGAATGGACATCAGTTATATGGGATATCAACCATACACACAGCCTGTCTACATGGGACATGACCAGACTTTGCGTCTGTCATTGAAACCTCAACTGTTTGAAATAGCAGAGGTCACTGTAAAATCATACAAGAACGGCGGGGAACTGGGCGAACTTACCCCCTCCAATTTCCTTTCGTTCAGCGGGAACGATCTTTTCTCACAAATCTGGATTCTGCCGGGAGTAACAGGACTGCCGACGGGTTATAACTTCCAGGTGGATGGCGGCAGCAACGACGAAAACCAACTCTTGCTGGATGGCGTTCCACTCTATCATCCAGGACATATCAACTCATTGTTGCCTGTATTCAATGGGGATGCTGTAAAGAACATCGTCTTCCATAAAGGTTTCTTCCCCACCCGTCTGGAGGGCAAGCTTTCATCGGTCACTGAAGTGAATCTTAAAGACGGTGACAAACAGGAACACATCCGCACACTGACCCTCGACATGCCTGCAGCAGGAGTAACTCTCGAAGGCCCCATCATCAAGGACAAACTATCCTACCTGGTGAGTGCACGACGCAGTTGGCTCGACTTTTTTGACAATCTGTTCTCTGAAGACAACCGTATGAACCATTCCACGTATGACTACAATGCCAAGTTATCTTACAACCTGTCTCCCCAAAGCACTCTCAGATTAATGGCCTATGGTGCGCAAGACGGTTATCATCTGCCTTATGACGAAAGCGGCGACAAACAAACGATTCTACGATGGATCAACCAGGCCTATCAGGCATCATTCCACACTTCGTACGGCAAGCTGAATCAAACGAGTTCCGTGTCCTATACCTCGTATACCAATCGGGCCAATGCTTTCATCCTAGGCTTCGATACGGAAGGTTATGTACGTAGCGGCATCCATTCGCTCAATGTGGCTACCGAATTCACTTTCAGTCCAGAAAATATGTACAGCGCGCGCTGGGGCGCCAAATACACCCGTGAAGTCTATGAACTGGCTTCTCTAGACAACCTGACGCAGACACGACACGAACCTATCAACCAATTCTCCCTCTTCTACGACAACCTGATACGGATTACCCCTCGAATCACAACTCAGGTAGGCGTACACTTTGTAGGTTACATTCCCCAAAGCAGCCGTTCGTACTACAGCATACAACCCCGTTTTTCGCTCAAATACCAACCGGCCGAGAAAGAATTGATCTACCTTCACTTCTCACGAATGGAACAATTCTACCATTACCTGCGCTTCGACTACCTGGCTTTTCCAACAGACTTCCGCATGCCAAGTATCGACGGATTCAAACCTCGTTCTTCGGAACATTACGAAGCAGGATGGAAACATTTTCTGAAGAACGGACAAATAGAGATATCGGCCTACTATAAGACACGAAGAAACGTAGTGGCCTTCAGCCCCCAGAATGCTTCCGAAGGTAGCCAATGGGACCGTTATATCATGAAAGGGAACGGCGATTGCTATGGCATCAAAGCCTATTTCTACAACACATGGAACCGTTGGTCGCTCCAACTGTCCTATGCCTATAGCCGAAGCCGAGAATGGTTTGACGAACTGAAAGACAAAGGAAAACTACCTTCCGCCTACGATATTCCCCACCAAGCGGGAGCCTCCCTGTCTTACCAGCTAACCTCACATTCGACCCTGTCGATTGGAGGAAGCGTACATTCGGGCAAAGTTATCGAAGTAGACGAATTTCTGGATCCTCTGCCAGCCGATCAGTTCCGCACAGACCGCCAACCAACCAACTATCGACTGGACGCAGGCTATTCCTATCGGAAAGATTTCGGAAAAAACAGGCTGCTATTGCTTCGCCTGGGCTTGTATAACATCGCAGGCAATCCGTCTGAAGAAGAAATTCTGAGCTACTACTCCGTACACTGGTATCGCAACTGCCTGCCCTATGCTTCGGTGAGCTTCAAGTTCTGAAACAAGTTGCGGATTTGTAATTTGTTTAGTACCTTTGCCCTACATTAGAAACAAAAGCCTGCAGAATGCGTATGAAAACAGCGGATTGCCCTTCAGTATTACTGATATATACCGGCGGTACCATCGGCATGATCGAGAACCCTGAAACCGGAGCCTTGGAAAGCTTTAACTTCGACCAACTGCTGAAACACGTACCCGAACTGAAACGATTCAACTGCCATATCTCTACCTACCAGTTCAATCCACCTATCGATTCATCAGACATGGAACCCGAACTCTGGGCCAAGATCGTAAAAATCATCAGCAGCCATTACAATGACTATGACGGCTTCGTCATCCTGCATGGTACGGATACGATGGCCTATACAGCCTGCGCGCTGAGTTTCATGCTTGAAAATCTATCGAAACCCGTCATTCTGACTGGCTCGCAACTACCTATCGGTATGCTGCGCACCGACGGCAAGGAGAACCTCATTACGGCTATTGAAATAGCAGCCGCACGCCGTCCTGACGGCACACCCATGGTACCCGAGGTCTGCATATTCTTTGAAAACGAACTGATGCGCGGTAACCGTACGACCAAAATCAATGCGGAAAATTTCAATGCCTTCCGTTCTTTCAACTATCCGCCACTAGCCAAAGTGGGCATCCACATCCGCTACGAAGAACACCTGATACGTCGCCCCGACCCTTCACGACCGATGAAGCCACACTACCTGTTTGATACCAATGTCGTAGTGCTGACTCTTTTTCCCGGTATTCGTGAAAGTATCGTCAGCTCCGTCCTCCACGTACCAGGTATCAAAGCCGTGGTACTCAAGACTTTCGGATCGGGCAATGCACCACAAAAAGAATGGTTGATCCGCCAACTCAAAGAAGCAAACGAACGAGGCATCGTCATCGTCAACATCACTCAATGTCAACGGGGAGTCGTCGAAATGCAACGCTACGGTACCGGTCTTCAACTGCTCCAAACAGGTGTTATCAGTGGTTACGACAGTACACCCGAATGTGCTGTCACCAAACTGATGTTTCTTCTGGGGCACGGCCTGAACCAACAGGAAATACGCCGTCTCATGGACTCAAATCTGGCAGGAGAAATCACAAAAGAATAATAAGCCCAACCTTACTGGAGCTATTGCCATTTACGCGAACGTAAAATAAGGTATGAAACCACTCCAGCAGCAATCATTACTCCCCAGGCCATCAGATATCCGTATTTCCAATCGAGCTCGGGCATAAACTTGAAGTTCATGCCCCACACTCCTACCAAAAAAGTGAGCGGAATAAAAATAGTAGATACCACCGTAAGCCGTTTCATGATGTAATTCATGCGCATGTCACTGTTCGAAATATAGAGGTCCATCAGTGATGAAAGCGTTTCGCGGCAACCTTCGACAAGCTGTACGGCATTGAGCAAGTGGTCGTTGACATCATTGAAAAAAGGACGGTTGGTCTCATTGATAAGCTCGGAATCCGGATGCAAAATTTTAGAATATTGATCCTTCAATGGTACGACTGTCCGTTTTATTTCCATGTAGCGTTTCCGCAACATTTGCAATTGCATCCGAATGTTATAACTAGTCGTGGCAGCCAACAATTCGGTTTCAAGATCATCAAGTTGATCGCCTGTTTCAATAGCCAATGAAACATAATTTGAAACCAATTCGTTGAATAACACAGAAAAGAGATAATCGGACGAGCGTGTACGTATCTTCAAAACGTTTTCCTGCAAAGCCTTGACCGCATCATCGAAAAAAGAAGCTTCACCTTCAGTAAAGGTCAGCACCACATTCTCACCTTGTATCAGTCTGACAGACGTTTCGGTATCTTCATGAAAAATACGAGTTACTACAAAATTGAAATCACCGTTCTTCTCGATTTTGCTGGGATGGTCTACATTCAAGATGTCCTGCATCATCAAAAAGTTGATTTTGAAATAAGTACATATATTCCGGATATATTCGGTATCTTTCAATCCATGAACCCTTATCCACAATTTGTTTTCGGTAGGCGTATGTGACATGATTTCCTCAAAATCATTGCAAATGGTTTCACTAAAATGGTCGGATGAATAATTAAGCAAATGAACATGAGTATGTGTACAATTGTCACCATTGTAAGTAAGGCGTTCGGACAATAAATTGTTTTTCATCTTTATCTGAATAGTTTTAAGTTCCTCGGACAAAGTTATAAAAACTATCGGTTTCTTTGCATTGGTTTCAGATTCTTTTCCTAACTTTGCAATAGTTTTGTTCTGCCAGTTTCCAATTGCGAAGCTAGCGGATGAAAAGGGAATCGGGTGAAAGTCCCGAACAGTCCCGCTGCTGTGAGTTTCACATCTTGAGAGCATCAACACGCTCTATGCCACTGTTACTTCTGCCAAAGCGGAAAAAGACGGGAAGGCGATGTTCTCCGAAACGAGTCAGAAGACCTGCAAAACAAAAATCATGCTTGACGCTTGCGAGGATGAGCGTAAAGATCGTGTAGAAAGTAGTATACAACTACAGATTGACAGAAAGGAAATGAAACAAATTTGTCTTTTCCATCGGCGATGGGGAGGTTGGATTGTAGCGTTGTTGCTGTCTGGCGGAGCCATGGCTCAGGAAGCGAGCGACACGATTACGGACAGGATACACCAGATAGACCGTGTAACCGTCACTGCCCGACGTGTACCCAACAAGCTGACCTCGGCAGCACCCGTACAGAGCCTGTCGGGGCAGGACATCGAGCGTCTGGGTATTCAAGACATGGCCGATGCCGTACGCCGCTTTGCCGGAGCACAGGTGCGCGACTACGGCGGTATAGGTGGCCTAAAGACCGTTTCGGTCCGTAACATGGGAGCTGCACATACAGCGGTGAGTTATGATGGCGTGACAGTGAGTAACTGCCAAGCCGGACAAATAGACATCGGACGGTTTTCACTGGACAACGTGTCGATGGTTACGCTAGCCGTAGGACAGACGGACGATTTATTGCAGACAGCCCGACACTATGCCTCGGCAGGTGTTCTCAGTATCGAAACCGAAAAGCCTCATTTTGATGAAGGCCGCCGCTATGCCTTGCGCGCCCGTGTCAGTGGAGGATCTTTCGGATACATTACACCGTCCCTGCGCTGGTGGCAGCAACTGAGCAGCCGTACACGCCTGGCTGTTGACGGCAGTTTCATGCGGGCCGACGGTAACTATCCTTTTACATTGGTAAACGGGAAATACGTCACACAAGAACGACGTAACAATTCCGACATACTCTCAGGGCAGGGCGAAGCCAACCTATATCATACATTCAAAGACAATAGTGAACTGGATGTAAAGGCTTACTATTACCGTTCCCGCCGTGGACTGCCCGGAGCCGTCACTCTCTACAATCCTTTATCTGACGAACGCTTGTGGGATGAAAACATCTTTGTACAGACCCGTTACAAGAAACAGTTCAATCCACGATGGGCTATGCAGGTACAGGGCAAATACAATCATGGCTGGAACCGCTACGAAGACCAAGGAGCGGAATATACTGACGGCACCTATAGCGAACACCACAAACAGGATGAATACTATCTGTCGGCATCTGTCCTCTACCGTCCGCTGGAAGGATTATCCTTTTCCTTGGCACAGGACGGAGTGGCGAATACACTGCACAACACCTTGCCCGAATGCCCCTTTCCCACACGCTTAACTTCCATCAGCGCATTCAATGCCCGCTATAGCAACGACTGGCTAACAGCCACAGCTTTATTGGTGCATACCGCCACTTTCGAACACGTGGAGAAGGGAGAAGCACCCGACAACTTCCGCCGTTTCGCGCCTTCCCTATCTGTCAGCCTGAAGCCCTGGCAGGAAGAAGAGCTCTTCCTGCGGCTGATGTACAAGAGCACCTTCCGCCTGCCCACCTTCAACGACCTCTATTATTACCGCCTGGGCAACCGCAACCTGCGTCCGGAGAAAGCGGACGAATATACCGCCGGCCTCACCTGGAGCCTGCAAAAGGCCGCCTGGCTGGACTATCTGTCCGTCACACTGGACGGTTACTTCAACAACGTGACGGACAAGATCGTGGCCTTCCCCTCTACCTACACATGGAAGATGGCCAACTACGGACGAGTGCATGCAGCGGGCATAGACGCCACTCTGGCTGCTTCGGCAACACTGGCATCGGGTTATGACCTTACGTTCAGCGGTAACTACATGTGGCAGAAAGCCATCGACCTGACCGACCCCGATGCCAAGAACTATCGTGACCAGTTGCCCTATACACCCGTACACAGTGGAAGCGCCTCGCTTATTGTCGGCACTCCCTGGTTCAGCTTGGGATATTCGCTGGTGGGCGTAGGTGAACGATATTATATGTCACAGAACTTACCCGAAAACAGAATAGACGGCTATGTGGAGCAGAGCCTGAGCCTTTCGCGCGATTTCAACCTGAAACGAGGACGCATAGCCGTAAAGGCCGAGGTGCTGAACCTGGCGGACGAGCAGTATGACGTAATCAAGTATTACCCCATGCCGGGCCGTTCGTGGCGACTGACCGGGAGTTTCTATTTCTGATACAACGGAAAAATCTAATACTTAAATAAAAATAAATATAATTGACTTAAATATAAACAAAGTATGAAAATGAAAGCAAGTAATCTATGGTATGGCCTGCTGTGCATGCTGGCCGTGAGTGTAAGTTTATCTTCTTGTAGCGACGACAACGGTAATAACGACGATGACCGCGACGATACGGGGTCGAAGGTACAGTTACCGCAAGTGCGCGCCTTCTTCCTGAACGAAGGCTCCTATAATGGCAATAATGCGGGAATCTCATTCTATGCGCCCAACGGCGATGCGGATTTCATCAGCGACATTTACAGCTATCAGAATGATGCCAAGCTGGGAGATACAGGTCAGTGTATGATCGAATATGAAGGAGAAATCTATGTGGCTGTCTATGGATCGAATTATCTGGCTAAACTCAACTCTGCCGGCGTGGAGCAACAACGACTTTCGTTTGTCACAGATCCGGAACTGAGCGCAGGCATTCGTTACCTGGCTGCTGAAGACGGTTACATATATGCTTCCTTCTGGGGTGGCGTGGTGGCCAAAATCAACGCACAGACCTTGAAGGTGGAGAGCAAGCTGACGGGGCTGGGCGACAACCTGGAAGGCGTGGCCATCTGCAAGGACATGCTCTACGTAGCCAACAGCTGTACAGCCGAATATGTTTACCACAACGAGGTAAAGGTGATAGACCTGAACACGTTCACCTTAAAGGAAACGCTGACGGTGGCTGAAAACCCTTATACTCAGATGCTGGAAGAAAATGACAAGATATTCTTCATCTCCAATGATTATTCTTCCATAGATGGATATGTATTGCAGGTGATTGATCCTGCGGACAACAACAAGGTGACAAAAATTGGCTATGCCACTTACATGGCTGCCGACGATGATGTGTTGTATCTGGTCAATTCAATGACAGACTGGAGTACCCAACCATATACAACGGTCAACACGTTCTTTACTTATAACATCAAGACTGGACAAACGAACAATGCCTCTTTCCTGAAGAATGCACCGGCAGAACTTGCTTCATCTACTTTACACATGTTGGTTGTAAACGATGATAATGGTGATATCTATATCGGAACTTCGGATTTTACAACCAACGGCACCATCTATCGTTTCAAGAAAGACGGAACCTTTGTCGAGAAGTTCGATGCGGGAGGTATCAGTCCGAATTCAGCCGTATTCTTCAACTAAATCCCATGAGAAGATTTCCTATATTCATATTCATCTGGGGAGCGGCCTTGCTTCTTTCCGCCTGTAGCGGAAGGAGCAAGGCTCTCCCTGCTTCTACGGAAGGAGATACCTTATCCCTATGCTACGCCGAGAACCTGATGCTCGTAGATTATCCCGGCTATACGGTGGCTACGCTACGAAATCCTTGGGACACACTTAAAACACTGCATACCTATATACTGGTGCCTAAATCGAACGATCTGCCCGATAATCTGCCAGCAGGTACAGTGGTACGCACTCCTTTAACAAAAGCGGTGGTCTATTCTTCTGTCCACTGCGGATTGCTTCATGAATTAGGTGCCGGAAATGCGATCGGTGGCGTATGTGACTTGAAATACATTAAGCTACCCGAACTGCATAAAGCCGTAAACCAGGGGCGTATAGCCGATTGCGGCGACGGCATGAATCCGGACATGGAACGTATCATCGACCTCCATCCCGACGCCATCCTGCTGTCTCCCTTCGAAAACAGTGGTGGATATGGACGGGTGGAGAAACTGGGGACGCCCATCATCGAATGCGCCGACTATATGGAAACTTCGGCCCTGGGACGTGCAGAATGGATGCGCTTCTACGGTCGGTTGTTCGGAACCGTCCTGCAGGCCGACAGCCTGTTCGCCCACGTGGACAGCAGTTACAACCGGCTCAAACACCGGGCAGCCCTGTCATCCGTCCGCCTGTCGGTGGTCTGTGAGTTGAAAAACGGTTCAGCCTGGTATGTGCCCGGCGGACGCAGCACAACAGGCCGATTACTGAAAGATGCATACAGCGATTACGCTTTTGCCAAAGACTCTCATAGTGGCTCTGTCCCTCTGCCCTTCGAAACGGTATTCGAGAAAGCAGGCGATGCAGACATATGGCTCATCAAGTACAATCGCCAGCACGACATGACTTATGCTGACTTGCAAGCCGACTTCGTGGGTTACACAGGCTTCAAGGCGTTCAAAGAACGCCGCGTCTATGGCTGTAATACCGGAAAGGTCGCTTTTTATGAAGAAACCCCTTTCCATCCAGACAGGTTGCTGGCAGATTTGATACAGATCCTACATCCAGAAACGGACATCTCTGACGGACTGCGTTATTATAAAGAATTAAAAGAAAACTGATATGAATAGAGGCTGCAAATACGGTATAGGCTTGACAGGAGTCATCCTGCTGTTGTTCATAGCCAATCTGCTGATTGGTTCAGTGAACATTCCCCCCGCCGACGTGTGGCATATCCTGACCGGTGGTGAAAGCAGCAAAGCCAGCTGGAGTTTCATCGTATGGGAAGCCCGCCTGCCACAGGCACTAACAGCCTTGCTGTGCGGCGGTGCCCTGGCCGTGTGCGGGCTCATGCTGCAGACGGCTTTCAAGAACCCGCTGGCAGGCCCCTCCATTCTGGGTATTAATTCGGGGGCCAGTCTGGGGGTAGCTTTTGTCATGCTGCTGTTCGAAGGAAGCGTCACGGCAGGTACATTCAGTCTCTCAGGGTTTCTGTCAGTTCTGGCAGGAGCCTTCATCGGAGCGATGGCCATCATGGCCCTCATCCTGTTCTTCTCTACATTGATCAAGAGCAACGTGATGCTGCTCATCACGGGCATCATGATAGGCTACATCGCCTCGTCTGCTATCTCGCTGCTCAATTTCTTTGCCACGGCCGAGGGGGTGCAGTCGTACATCATCTGGGGTATGGGAAACTTCGGCGGCGTCTCGCTGCAACAGATGCCCGCCTTTGCATCGGTCACCTTATTGGGACTGGCAGGCGCCCTGATGCTCATCAAGCCACTCAACGCCTTGTTGCTGGGTGAAAGGTATGCCGAGAACCTGGGAGTGAACATCCGCCGCGTGCGCAACTGGCTACTGGTAGTAACCGGCCTGCTCACCGCCATCACTACTGCCTTTTGTGGTCCGGTGGCTTTCATCGGCCTGGCCGTCCCCCATGTGGCCCGCATGCTGCTGGGCACGTCCAACCACCACTCGCTGCTGCCCGTCACCATTCTGAGCGGTGGAGCCGTAGCCCTTCTTTGCAACCTGATCTGCATCTTGCCCGGCGATGCCGGCATTATCCCACTGAATGCAGTCACTCCCATCATCGGCGCGCCGGTCATCATCTACGTCATTGTAAGTCAACGTAAGTCACAACATTTTAACTGAGTTTGCGACTTGCACCACGCAAACGGTTGCAGGCCAAAACTGGTAAAATTGACATAAATCAAGTGAATGTACTGTAGAAACCTTTATCTTTGCGCCCCGATATTAGTTTAACATAAAAGATTGTTGCAATGAATTTACCCGAAGAACCGATGATGCTTTATAGCTTCGTCAACATGAAGTTGCGAGATTCCTATCCTACGTTGGATGCTCTTTGCGAGGACATGAACGTAGAGAAGGCTGAGATTCTCAGAAGGTTAAAAATGGTGGGATTCGAATACGACCCCGAACGCAACAGATTTTGGTAAACTATTGAGTTTACAGTTGAATCCTCTAAAAAGAGGGTGCATCTTTTGATGCACCCTCTTTCTTTTTCAAAACAGATTTTACACCAAAGATTTGTTTATTTTTCTTCTCTATAATCACATTCCTGTTAATAAAGTACAAAATCAAAAAGAGCTTTTTTACTTTTCATCCCTTCGATGCTCTAAAGGAAATGGAGGCCAACGCCAACAAGGATCCGCATTCCGGATACAGGATTCCTGACGGTAAGGCCGGTAACAAAACCGTGTTGTATAACTAATCAAAAAAGAGAAACGTATGAAGACAAGACTTACCTCACTCCTGGTATTAGCTTTATGTGCTGTAAGCAGCCTTTCTGCTCAGCCACGCCAAAAACAATCAGAAACCAAGGCAGAAAAACCTCGATTGACAGAAGAAGAAAGAATACAGCGACAAGCCAATCGCATGTCGGCCGAGTTGATGCTAGACGACAAAACCTCTGCCAAATTTACCGACGTCTACCAGCAATATCTGAAAGAAATGAACGACTGTCGCAAAGAAAATAGAAAAGCAATGAAGGAAAGTTGTCCCCAAGGGTGTACAAAATGTACCCAAGGTGAAAAGCCAGCCCTGACGGATGCAGAAATAGAAACACGCATCGAAAAGCGTTTTGCACAGCAACGCCAGATGCTCGACATCCGCGAAAAATACTACAAGGAGCTCAAGAAGATTCTGACGCCCAAACAGCTGCAAAGAATCTATGAGAAGCATCCCGCCGCAGGACCACGCCACGACAAGCGCATCGGCCGCAAACACGCCCCGGCTTTCGGACACGGACAACATGCAGCCCCCTGCCACGAATGCCCGCAGCAACCCAAGTAATCACACGAAAATACTTCTTTGATAAAAAGAAACACGAGAAAATGTGCCTGCCCTGGCATATTCCTCGTGTTTCTTACTTTTAACCAATCTCAAAGATAGACTGGCTGTTATTTATCCAAATTATTAATCTCATCCAGATTCTTTTGAATATCTTCATCAGTAAGCGAATAATTCACCAAGTCACCCGCCAGATATTTGTCGTATGAAGCCATATCAATAAGGCCATGACCTGAAAGATTGAACAAGATGACTTTCTCTTCACCGGTCTCTTTACACTTATTGGCTTCACGAATCGTAGCCGCAATGGCATGACATGACTCAGGAGCCGGAATGATTCCCTCAACACAAGCAAACAGACAACCTGCCTCGAACGACTCCAACTGCTGGATATCCACCGCTTCCATCAAATGATCCTTCAACAGCTGTGACACAATAACGCCTGCACCATGATAACGAAGTCCTCCAGCATGAATATTGGCCGGAGCAAAGTTGTGTCCCAACGTAAACATAGGCAGCAACGGAGTATAACCAGCCTCATCACCAAAATCATATTGGAATTTACCTCGCGTCAATTTGGGACACGAAGCAGGCTCGGCCGCGATGAAACGGGTAGTCTTCCCTTCCAGAATATTGTGACGCATAAAAGGAAAAGCAATACCACCAAAATTGGAACCTCCACCAAAACAAGCAATAATCATGTCAGGATATTCACCAGCCATAGCCATCTGTTTCTCAGCTTCCAAGCCAATGACAGTCTGGTGAAGTGTCACATGACTCAACACAGAGCCCAATGTGTATTTACAATTAGGCGTCGTACGCGCCAGCTCAATAGCTTCGGAAATGGCAGTTCCCAGCGAACCCTGATGATTGGGGTGTGCAGTCAGAATATCCTTACCGGCACGAGTCGACATAGAAGGTGACGGTGTAACCTGTGCACCGTAAGTCTGCATGATACTGCGGCGATAAGGTTTCTGTTCATAGCTGATTTTTACCTGATATACGGCGGCCTCCAACCCGAAAAGACGGGCAGCATATGCCAACGAAGCTCCCCATTGTCCGGCACCAGTCTCAGTTGTCACATTCGTAACCCCTTCTTTCTTGCAATAATATGCCTGCGGAATGGCAGAGTTCAATTTATGTGATCCCATAGGACTGACACTTTCGTTCTTGAAATAGATATGTGCCGGTGTTCCCAAAGCTTCTTCCAGTCCGTATGCACGTACCAGTGGCGTGCTACGATAGTATTTGTACATTTCGCGTACCTCTTCAGGAATCTCAATCCAGGGATCCGTCTGATTCAGTTCCTGATGACACAACTCCTTGGCAAAAATAGGATACATGTCTTCCGGCTTCAGCGGCTCATGAGTAGCAGGATTGAGTGGCGGCATGGGTTTATTCACCATATCAGCCTGTATGTTATACCAATACTGTGGTATTTCGTCTTCAGTCAAGATAAATCTTTTCGTACGTTTGCTCATAGTGGTATTTATTAGAAATTGTTCGTCCAAATGTATGGATAATTTTTAAAATACTGTCATATTTCTGTAGATATTTTGTTTTTCATGTCTATTTTACGTCCCAGCACAACACTTTTCTGCCTCGAAGTTCTTCTATTTCTCTCGGTTTTGCTTGGACGACGGCTTATTTTTTCTTTTCTTTGTCTTGCTCTTTCCAGATTTTTTCCAGTATTACACAATAGTTTTGCTGACATGAAAATATTAGTAGTAGAAGACGAACAGGACTTGCGTGAAACGATCCGCACCTCCCTCTTAAAAGAAAAATTTGTTGTCGAAACTGCTGCAGATTACCATTCCGCATTCGACAAGATCAATGACTATGATTACGACTGCATTCTACTGGACATTATGCTGCCAGGTGGAAGCGGTCTGGACCTGTTACGTGAACTGAAACGCCTGCGTCGCAGTGACAGTGTACTTATCATCTCGGCCAAGGATTCGTTGGACGATAAAGTAGACGGGCTTGAACTGGGGGCTGACGATTACCTGACCAAGCCATTCCATCTTGCTGAACTAAACGCGCGTATCAAATCGCTGATACGCCGTCGGCAAAATAATGGCGATACCAGCGTGAAGATGGGTAACGTCATCCTCTATCCTGACAAACGCCAAGTTGAAATAGACGGAATCCCCTTGCAACTCAACCGCAAGGAATTCGACCTTCTCTATTATTTTGTAGCCAATCCCAACCGAATCATCAACCGCATGAGCCTGGCCGAATCAGTTTGGGGCGACAACATCGATCAAGCCGATTCGCTGGATTTCATTTACTCTCAGGTGAAAAACCTGCGCAAGAAACTGAAACAGGCCGGATCCACAATTGAAGTGAAAGCTGTCTACGGATTCGGCTACAAATTATCTGAAGTATGAAACTGCTCCATTATACCTATCGTAAACTTTCCTTATGGCTATTGGTTCTAATGGCCGTATGGGGGGTATTGTTTTACTACACCATCATGTATGAGCTGATGGACGAAACGGACGATACACTGGAAAACTATGCCCAAATTATCATCAACAATGCCCTCTACGACGAGAGTGTTCTCAATACGGAAGGCAACCTGATGTCCTTCTATTATTTCCATCCTCTTTCGGTGAAAGAGGGTGAAAACTACCGCGACATGTTCTACGATTCATTGGTCTATGTAGAAAGCGAAGACGAACACGAACCAGTGCGCGTATACCGCACCGCCTTCCGTATGCCCAACGGGCAATTCTATGAGTTGGAACTGATGATTTCAACTCTTGAACGCGATGATATGGTCAATGCCATGTTCTGGTATCTGATAGCATTGTTTGCCCTCTTTCTATGCAGTACAGCCATTGGTACCCGACTTATCTTACAGAAAATATTCCGTCCGATGAACCGTCTCATGGATTGGCTACAACGCCTACACCCGGGAGCCGAAGTTCCACCTTTGGACAATGCAACTAATATACGAGAATTCCGTCTGTTGGGCGAAGTGGCCTGCGACATGGCCAATCGAAGCCATAAAGCATACGAGGAACAGAAACAGTTCATAGAAAACGCTTCACACGAACTCCAAACCCCGTTAGCCATAGCTCGTGGTAAACTCGAACTGTTTGCAGAGAGTGAAAATATGACAGAGGAACAACTAAAAGAACTTGACGCAATTTATACTACATTGGGACGTGCTGTCAAACTAAACAAAGCTCTGTTATTATTGTCACGCATTGAAAACGGACAATACACCGAAACAGAAAACGTATCCATTGACGAACTATTGGAGGAAGTGCTACCAGACCTTATGGAGATATACGAACATAAACAAATCAGCTTGGAACAAGCCAAGGGAGATTCTCCTTTCATCATACGTTGCAATGCTTCCTTAGCCCATATTTTAGTGACTAATCTAGTGAAAAATGCTCTGTTACACAGTCCTGAAGGCGGACGGATCGTAATAGCGACAACAGCTTCTTCACTTACGATAAAAAATAGCGGAACAGCAGCATTGGATTCCTCACAGCTATTCAAACGATTTGCCCACAGTGTAGACCGCAAAAAAGAATCTACAGGTTTGGGGCTGGCCATAAGTGAAGCCATCGCTTCCAGTTGCTCACTTCATCTGACCTACCATTGGGAAGAAAGTATGCACGTGTTCTCACTAGTTAAATAATGTAAAACAAAAAGTATTGGACCGTTTTTCCCATTTTTTTCCAAAAAGCCCTACTTACTTTGCAGTACGAGAAAAAACAATAGTATTAATCCATAAAAAGAAGAATAACATATGAAAAAGATGATTACATTCCTGATGATGGTGGTAATGACCGTACAATTCGGCTTGGCCCGCGACGTAATCACCATGAATCCTAAGGAACTGCCAGTAGCAGCACAGACATTTCTGAAACAATATTTCGAAAACCGTCAAATTTCTTATATTAAAGTGGAAAGTGAATTTCTGTCGAAAAAGTATGAAGTAGTGATGACCGATCGTACAAAAATAGAATTTGACGGAAAAGGGAACTGGGAAGAAGTAGATTGCAAACGAAGCGAGCTGCCTAAAACGCTCGTTCCCGACTACATCCAACGATTTGTCAACGAGCAATATCCTGGCGTAACCTACCACAAAATAGAACGCGACCGCGGGGAAATAGAGGTAGAACTGAGCAACCGGCTTTCGCTGAAATTCAATAAAAAGGGACAACTAATAGACATTGACGACTGATGCGTCTGCCGACAATAGGAAACAATGTGTAATATAAATAAGGGCTTTGCAGTGTCACCGCAAAGCCCTTATTGCATCAATAAAAAGCCAAATGTATCATTTATCACATAGGTTTATAATCCTTAGCCAATCCGCCTTCACTGGTTTCCTTATAGAGTGAAGGCAGATCGTTGCCTGTCTGCTTCATAACCTCAACCACCTTATCGAACGACACACGATGCATACCATCGGTGAACGAAGAGTAAAGGTTTGCATCCAGTGCACGGGCAGCAGCATAAGCATTGCGTTCGATACAAGGTATCTGTACCAGCCCACATACAGGATCGCACGTCATACCCAGATGATGTTCCAACCCCATTTCGGCAGCATACTCAATCTGTGCCGGACTTCCACCGAACAACTGGTTCGCAGCAGCCGATGCCATAGAACAAGCAGTCCCCACTTCGGCCTGACATCCGGCTTCAGCTCCAGAAATAGAAGCATTCTGTTTCACGATGTTACCAATAAGACCAGCTGTAGCTAGTGCGCGCATGATACGAATGTCGGAAAACTCGCGACTCTGTTGGAGATGGTAAAGCACGGCAGGAACTACACCACACGAACCACAGGTAGGAGCCGTTACAATGGTACCTCCAGCAGCATTTTCCTCACTCACGGCCAAGGCGTAGGCGAAGACCAACCCGCGACTCTGGAGTGAAGCTTTGTAACCTCGCGCACGAATATAGTAAGTCGATGCCTTGCGACGCAAGTTCAGTGGCCCAGGCAGTACTCCCTCATTCTCCAATCCGCGACGGACAGAGGCCTTCATCGTTTCCCACACTTCAGCCAAATAGTCCCAAATATCACTTTCCTCACATTCTTTCACATATTCCCAGTAACTCTTGCCGATACGTTCACACCAGTGCAGAATTTCAGTCAAATGATTCATCTCATATACATCAGGAGTATTGACCGAAGCTATCCCATCACTTTCTTCCGCTAAAGCTCCTCCACCTACACTGAATACAGTCCACGTATCAGTTTCCTTACCTTCAGCATCCAAAGAAACAAATTTCATACCATTGGGATGGAAAGGAAGAAAAATCTTAGGTTCCCAAATAATCTCCACCGGCGCAGCAGGTTGAAGAGTATCAGTAATAGCCACGTTAGTCATATGCCCCTTACCCGTGGCAGCCAAACTGCCGTAGAGAGTTACTTTGAATGCAGCCGCCTCAGGATGCCGTTGCAGAAAAATTTCGGCAGCTTTACGCGGTCCCATTGTGTGGCTGCTCGAAGGTCCCGTGCCAATACGATAAAGTTCTTTAATTGATTTCATCAGAGTAAATGATTTATAGATTAAATGATTATTCTATGATATTTTGATTATGATAAATCTACCACTGTAATGCCTCCCCCGCCAAATTGAACATGTTCGTCCTGAAAATGACGGACCCCGGGTACAGTCTGCAAATACTGGCGAATAAGGGTACGAAGAATACCCGTACCTGTACCATGCAAGATACGCACACGCGACACCCCCACCAAGATAGCATCATCAATAAAATAAGTCACCGCCTGCAAAGCTTCGTCGCCACGCATACCACGCACATCGATATCCTGTTTGAAAGCAAGCTTTTTCTCATACATGCTGTCCTGCGTCTGACTGCTGACGAAAGTTGCCTTGACATTACCCGATGATGTTTGCGGACGTGCTTGTGTCACCTCCAGACGATCCAACCGAACAGTAGTCTTCAGACTGCCAAAGGCCACAACTGCACTTTTTCCACCTATTTCCATTACTTCACCCACCGCAGTCTGCCCCTTGATGCGTATATAGCAACCGGGCACAATAGCTTTCAGTCGTTCGGCCTCCAGACGTGCTTGCTGGGCAGCCTGTTCCTCAGGCGAAAGAGAGGGAGTTTCCGTTTGTCGGTTCTTCTTTTCCTTCTTACGGTTCTGTTTCTCCTTCAACTTCTCCATCTTGCGGGCTATCTTCTCCTCCAATTCGCGGTTTGTCTGTTCCTCAAGATTTTCACGGAAGTCTGTCAGTTCCTGACGCGCCAAACGTGTCTTTTCCTTCTCGGCTTGTGACTCCTTGATCGTTCGTATGGTATTTTCAATACGTGCATTGGCCTCCTGCATCAGGTGCTCGGCTTCTTCACGCGCTTTCTTCAATATTTCCTTCCGCTCTTTCTGCAACGATTCCATTTCAGCCTGATAACGGGCAATAGTTTCTTCCATCTGCTTCTCACGCTGTCGGATGTTCTGACGTTTGGTCTCCCAATAGCGCTTGTCCCGCACGATGTCTTGCAGATACTTGTCGCTCTGAATGTATTCACTGCCCACTATTTCTGATGCGTCGGCAATGACATCTTCGGGCAAACCTATCTTGCGGGCAATCTCGACGGCAAACGAACTGCCCGGATTGCCTATCTGTAACTGAAAAAGCGCCTGCATCAGATGGCGGTCGTAAAGCATGGCTCCGTTCACGACTCCTTCATGATTCTCGGCAAAGTGTTTCAGATTCTGATAATGAGTCGTGATGACACCGAAGGTTCGCTTCTGATTAAAACGCTTCAACACAGCTTCGGCAATGGCACCACCAATCTGCGGCTCCGTTCCTCCACCGAATTCATCGATAAGAATGAGACTACGGCTGTCACATTGCTTCATCATGATTTTCATATTCGTCAGATGCGATGAATAGGTACTCAGGTCGTCTTCTATCGACTGTTCGTCACCAATATCAATGAAAATGCTACCGAAAATACCCACATGGCTGCGTTCGTGCATCGGTACGGGCAACCCACATTGCAACATATACTGCAACAGCCCCACCGTTTTCAGGCAGACAGACTTTCCTCCAGCATTCGGACCGGAAATAATAAGGATACGCCGCTGTTCGTCCAGTTCGATGTCCAACGGCACAACCTTCTTACCATGACGTGCCAGCGACAATTGCAATAATGGATGTACGGCCTGCCTCCAGTCTATTACCTGCCTGTTTTCAATGGCAGGTTTCAAGGCCGAGG
>UMHC01045108.1_pt1 | contig 47498 bp, 42 predicted proteins | sample 1965381 | NCBI WGS metagenome assembly UMHC01 (sample SAMEA4836083, study PRJEB28245) | human gut metagenome | biome: gut microbiome; material: fecal sample | place: Denmark | collected 2008 | reverse complement strand
GTACCGCTCCGTGTCCTCGGTGATGACCCTCCGGGACGGGGTGCTCTCCCCGAATGAGGGCTTCGGCAATCCCGTGGATGTGACCCTGATCCCCCTGGCGGATTACAACGCCGCCATGGGCACGGACCTGACCCTGCCCCAGGGGCAGGTGTACGTCTGCCGCAGCCGGACCGGCTATCAGGGGACCTCCCTGACCCTTCAGAACGGCCCCACCTGGCAGGTGGCGGGCCTGCTGGATAACTTTTCTCCTTCCGGCAGCGACTCCGCCAGCGTCGTCACCCAGCTGTGGCTCATCGTCCCGGACCTCTCCGCCGCAGACGCCCTGGAGCAGGTGATGAACCGGGCCAATATGGGCGTGTCCCGCACCTGGTACTATGGCTTTGACCTGGACCGCCAGCTTCCCGACGCCGCGGACCCCGTGGCCGAGGCCATCCGCCGCACGGCCCAGGACGGCGGCCTGATGGAAAACGGCGTGCTGGGCGTGGAGTCCCTGGCGGAAAATCGCGGAGATTTCTACGGGTCCTACGGAAGCCTGTTCTTCCTGGGCATCCTCCTCAGCGTGGGCTTCTCCCTGGCGGCGGTGCTGATCATCTATTATAAGCAGATCTCCGAGGGCTACGAGGACCAGGCCCGCTTCGACATCATGCAGAAGGTGGGCATGACCCGCCGGGACATCCGCTCCAGCATCAACAGCCAGCTGCTGCTGGTGTTCTTCCTGCCGCTGCTGCTGGCGGGACTGCACCTGGCCTTCGCCTTCCCCTTTGTCCATAAGCTGCTGCTTCTGTTCAACCTCTGGAACACCCGCCTGCTGGTGGGCACCACCGCCGCCAGCTTCCTGGCCTTTGCCGTGCTGTACACCCTGGTGTACCGGATTACCTCCAACGCCTATTACCACATCGTCAGCGGGGGAGGGGAGCGGTAATGCGCCGGTTTGCCTACCGGGCGGTGCTGTGGTGCGGCGGAGCGGTGACGGTGGCCCTGGCCGCTGCGGCCGCCCTGACCGTGTCCCTCACCGACCGTCTCCTGCACACGCTGGAGCCATAAAGCATAAAAAGAGACCGTATTCGGAAGAATACGGTCTCTTTTGAGTCTGTTGTAAAAGCCTCGCAGAGTTTGCCGCCCGCAGGCGGCAAATCAAATGCAATCCGTTTTTTGCGGCGGCGTGTACGCCGCAAAAAACACTTCTCAGTCTGCAAGTGTGGAATTTGTTCGCTTTCAGCGAACAAATTATGCGCGCGGCAGACTGCAATTCTTTATCAAAAAAGCCCTGCTTTTTTTGATATTTACATCCACATGGCGAAGGGCCGCAGCAGGCCCCCCAGCACCCGGTGCAGCAGGGGGCGGTGCTCCCAGTCGGACCGGGTCACCTGCCGGGACTTTTCCATAATGCCGTCCATGTCCTCCAGCAGGGTCTCCAGGGCCGGCGCGCCGTACAGCAGGGTGCCGCACTCGAAGTGCAGCTGGAAGCTGCGGTAGTCCATGTTCACGGACCCCACAAAGGCCGCCTCCCGGTCCGCCAGAACGGTTTTCCCGTGCAGCAGCCCCGGGGTGAACCGATAGATCTTCACGCCGTGGTCCAGCAGCTCCCCGAAATAGCTCTCCGCCACCATGAAGGCGAATTTGTGGTCCGGGATCCCCGGCATCATCAGCCGCACGTCCACCCCGCTGCCGGCGGCCATGCACAGGGCCTTCTCCATGGACTCGTCAATGGCCAGATAGGGGGAGGTGATATACACCATGTGCTTGGCCCCGCCGATCAGCTGCAAAAACGCATCCTCGGCGGAGGACACCGGGTTGCTGTCCGGCCCGTCCACAAAGGGCTGCACGAAGCCCTGGCCCGGGGCGTCGCCGTGGGGCCGGTAATAGTCGTGCTCCTGGTGCATGACGCCGCCCATGCGCTCCCACATATAGATGAACTCCCGAGTCAGGGTCCAGGCCCCCTGGCCCTCCAGCCGGATGCCGTCGTCCTTCCAATAGCCGAACCGCTCCATCAGGTTGGCGTATTCGTCGGCGATGTTGGCCCCGCCGGTATAGGCGGTGTCCCCGTCGATGCAGGCGATCTTCCGGTGGTCCCGATAGTTGAAGTACAGGCGGTTCACATAGTGGTGCACCGGGTTGAAGATCAGCACCTCCGCCCCTATGCGCCGCAGCTCCTCCACGGCCTCCTCGGACATGCGCATCATGCTGCCGAAGTCGTCGAACAGCACCTTGATCTCCACGCCCTGTCCGGCCTTCCGCCGGAAAATATCCATCAGCCGGTCCCACAGCTGCCCCTCGGCCATGATGTAAAACTCCATGAAAATGAAGTGCTCCGCCTGCTCCATGCGCTCCAGCAGGTCCTCCAGATACGCCTCGCCGGTGGGCAGATACACGGCCCCGGTGCCGGTGTACAGGGGGAAGCCCTGCCGGTCCAGATACGCCGCCAGGCGGCCCCATTCCGGGTGCTCCCGCCGCAGGTGCTCCACCTGCAGGCGGCTGTGCTCCTGCCGGGCGTCGGACTCCCGGGGCCGGGGCAGTTTTTTCAGGTCCAGCCGCTTCTGGGGATGATCTCCGTTCCACAGCCAGTACAGGATCAGGCCCACCACCGGCACCGTCAGGATCAGCAGGGTCCAGCCCAGCTTGTACGAGCCGCCGCCGGGGCGGCTGTTGATGCGGAAGACGTAGGCCAGGGCCACCAGCTCCAGCAGGGTATAGGCGATGGCCATTCTCTGCCGCAGCAGGTCATTGAGCACCAGCACCAGCGCGATCTGGGCCAGCAGCAGCACCGCCACCAGCACCAGCCGCAGGGCCGCCGATATGCGCCGCTCGGTTTTTTGCTGTACCTTCGGTTTCTTCAACGGAAATCCTTCCTCCTTTCCCGCTGTCCCCGCCGTCCATCGGCGGTGTATGGGTATCTAAGGGTGTCTGTTTTGCGGCCCGCTGAGGGCAGCGAGCTCTACAGCCTTGGCTCTCCCTCTGGGAGAGCTGTCGGCGCAGCCGACTGAGAGGGCCTGTAGGGGCGGACGACTCTGTCCGCCCTTATCCTCCGTCACCGCTGGGACGAACGCAGAAGCTCCTGCTGGATGTCCCACAGCTTCCGGGACAGGTCCACCACATACTTGTGGGGGTTGTCGAAGCGCTTCACCTCGTCCCACAGGGTGTCCACCTGCTGGCGGCAATAGGCCTGGATCTCCGGCAGGGTGGGGCTGTCATACACCCGCTTGCCCTTCAGGAACACCGGCACCAGCAGCTCCCGGGCGGTGAAATTGTACACGGTTTTCTTCTTCCAGGTGGCCATGGGGTCGAAGATCTCCAGGTCCTGGGTGTCGTCCACCTGCTCGTCGTGCAGGGTGATCAGGTCGGCGATGGCCTTGCCGGTGTCCCGGCCATAGAAGCGGTACACCTTCTTGAAATGGGGAATGGTGATCTTCTCCACGTTTTCGCTGACTTTGATCTTGGGGATGATGTTCCCTTCATTGTCCTCCACCGCCGCCAGCTTGTATACGCCGCCGAACACCGGTTCGGACCGGGCGGTGATCATCCGCTCGCCCACGCCGAACATGTCGATCTGTGCCCCCTGCATAAACAGGTCCTGAATCAGATACTCGTCCAGGGAGTTGGACACGCTGATCTTGCACTCGGTCCACCCGGCGTCGTCCAGCATCTTCCGGGCCTTCCGGGTCAGGTAGGCCATGTCGCCGGAGTCCAGCCGGATGCCGCACTTGGTGATGCCCTTGGGCTTGAGCACCTCGTTGAAGGCCCGGATGGCGTTGGGAATGCCGGATTTCAGGGTGTTGTAGGTATCCACCAGCAGCGTGGCGTTGGTGGGATAGATCTCGCAATAGGTCCTGAAGGCCTCGTATTCCGAGTCAAACATCTGCACCCAGGCGTGGGCCATGGTGCCTCCGGCGGGTACGCCGTACAGCTGGTCGGAGATGGTGCAGGCGGTTCCGGCACAGCCGCCGATATAGGCCGCCCGCGCGCCGGTGATGGCGGCGTCGGAGCCCTGGGCCCGGCGGGAGCCGAACTCCAGCACCGTCCGGCCTCTGGCGGCCCGGGTGATGCGGTTGGCCTTGGTGGCAATGAGGCTCTGGTGGTTCACGGTCAGCAGGGTGAAGGTCTCAATGAGCTGTGCCTCGATGGCCGGGGCCCGGACCACCACCAGCGGCTCCTTGGGGAACACCGGGGTTCCCTCCGGCACGGCGTAGATGTCGCCGGTGAACCGGAAGTTCGCCAGATACTCCAGGAACTCCTCGCAGAACAGGTTCCGCCCCCGGAGATACGCAATGTCCTCCGGGGTGAAGTGCAGGTCCTCGATGTAACGGATCAGCTGTTCCAGACCGGCGGCAATGGCGAAGCCGCCCTTATCCGGCACCCGGCGGAAGAACACGTCAAAATACGTGATCTTGTCCTTGAAGCCGTTTTCAAAGTACCCGTTGCCCATGGTCAGCTCGTAAAAGTCGCAGAGCATGGTCATGTTCAGCTTTTCTCCAATGTTCATCCTCAAATACCTCAAATTTTCATTATACTTGCGGGGTATCTGTCCATTATAGACCGTTTTCGCAGTATATGCAATCCGTTATTTTACAATCATTTTACTTTTCCCGGTGAAAATAGTGCTTGGCGCAGAATTCCCGCCGCACCTCCACCTTTCCCTCGTCCGTCAGCCAGTCCACGAAGTTGGCAAAATTCCGCTCCACGATGCTGAACTTGAACTCGTTCCGGGTGCGGACGTTCTCCCGCTGGCAGAAGGCGTAGATCCACTGGTCAAAGGACATGCCGTCCTCCAGGTCCTCCAGAAGCTCCCGGCCCTTGTCATGGATGAAGGCGATGTTCCGGTCGATCAGGGGGCCGATATCCGTCAGCACCTGCTTGTGGGCGATGATGTACGCCGGGCGCCGGAGATTCCGCAGGCTCTCCTTGCTCTCCAGGTCCCGGGCGATGAACATACTGGTGGGGAGCTTGGCGGCGGCGATCTGCTCCTCGTCGATCAGGCAGTCCCCCAGATAGGCAACCCCGTCCGGGGTGACGACGCCGATGTGCCCGGCGGAGTGGCCCGGCAGCTGCAGGATGCCGAACCTGGCCCCGCAGAAGTCCAGATGCTCCGCATCGGCGGGGATGATCACGTCCGCCGGAAAGCACTCCTCCAGCAGATATTCCCGGCTTTTGCCGTAGGTCAGGGCCACATAGTTGGCCCGGTACGCATCGGGATTCACGGAGATGCCCGCCTCGATGATCTGGGCCGCCGCCAGGCAGCCGTACCGCTGCTGCAAGTACCGGACGTTCCCCGTGTGGTCAAAGTGTGCGTGGGAGCAGATGATTCCCCGCAGCCGGAACCCGTTGCCCTCAATGAGATTCACCAGAGCGCTGCGGTCCAGCCGGGCGTAGCCCGTGTCCATCAGTACAATGTCCGTGTCCGTCAGCTTATATACCGGCATCAGCGCCGTGGCCCCCACGGCGGCATAGGTCCTTCCGTATACGTGCCGCAGCTCCATATTTCGTCCCCCTCCATGGTGCAATATCCCATATTATATACCCTTCGACGGAAAAAAACAACCTGGCAAAAATTTGTGTTTACCCCCTATGCAAAACCAGAAAAATAAGGTAAAATACAGCTAAGTATGAATAGGGAGGATTCAGTCAATGGACGAACCGAAGTACAAACGGGTGCTGCTGAAGATCAGCGGCGAGGCTCTGGCCGGCGACAAGCACTTCGGCCTGGATTTCCAGGTTATGGGCCGGGTGGCCGACGTCATCAAGGAGTGCGTGGCCATGGGCGTCCAGGTGGGCGTGGTCATCGGCGGCGGCAACTTCTGGCGGGGCGTGAAAAACGGCGAGGGCCACATTGAGCGCACCCGTGCCGACCATATGGGCATGCTGGCCACCGCCATGAACTGCATGGCCATGGCCGACGTGCTGGAGCAGAAGGGCGTGGACGTCCGGGTCCAGACGGCGCTGGAGATCAAGGAGGTGGCGGAGCCCTACATCCGGGCCCGTGCCGTGCGCCATCTGGAAAAGGGCCGCGTGGTGATCTTCGGCTGCGGCGTGGGCTGCCCCTTCTTCTCCACGGATACCGCCGCCGTGCTTCGCGCCGCCGAGATCGGCGCCGATGTGATCCTGCTGGCCAAGAACATCGACGGCGTGTACGACTGCGACCCCGCCAAGAACGCCAACGCCGTGAAGTTCGACGCCATCACCTACGACGAGGTGCTCAAGCGCCGCCTGGCCGTCATGGACTCCACCGCCACCAGCCTGTCCATGGACAACCACATTCCCGTGCTGGTGTTCGCGCTGAAGGACCCCTACAACATCGTCCGTGCCCTGCGCGGCGAAAAAATCGGAACAATTGTGAAGGAGGCATAACCCCATGCTGAAAGACGAGTACAAGATTTACGAGGAAAAAATGAAGAAGAGCATCGAATCCGTTGCCAACGACTTTGCCGCCGTCCGCGCAGGCCGTGCCAACGCCTCCGTGCTCAACCGCATCCATGTGGACTACTACGGCACCCCCACCCCCATCCAGCAGATCGCGTCCGTAGCCTCTCCCGATCCCCGCAGCCTGGTCATCACCCCCTGGGACGCCTCTGCCCTCAAGGGCATTGAAAAGGCCATCCAGGAGTCCGACCTGGGCATCAACCCCCAGAACGACGGCAAGTCCATCCGCCTGAGCTTCCCCCAGCTGACGGAGGAGCGCCGCAAGGACCTGGTCAAGCAGATCCGCAAGTATACCGAGGGCGGCAAGGTGGCCGTGCGCAACATCCGCCGCGACGCCATGGAGAATTTCAAGAAGCAGCAGAAGGCCTCCGAGATCACCGAGGACGAGCTGAAGATGGCGGAAAAGGACCTGCAGAAGCTGACCGACGACAGCTGCAAGGAGCTGGATAAGCTCCTGGAAAACAAGGAAAAGGAGCTCCTGTCTGTCTGATGGGCCTGTTTTCCAAAAAGATCCATCATCACGGGGCGGGGCAGGTGGACATGAGCCGCCTGCCCCGCCACATCGCTATTATTATGGACGGCAACGGTCGTTGGGCGAAGCAGCGCGGCCTGCCTCGCACTGCCGGACATAAAGTAGGGGCCGAGACCTTCCGCAAAATCGCCACCTATTGCAAGGATCTGGGCGTGGAATACCTGACGGTGTACGCCTTCTCTACGGAGAACTGGAAGCGTCCCGCCGACGAGGTGGGGGTCATCATGGGCCTTCTGAAGCAATATATGCTGGAGGCCATCGACTCTATGGAGCGCGATCAGATCCGCTTGCGCTTTCTGGGGGACCTGTCCGCCATCTCACCGGAGCTTCAGGCCCTGGTGGACCGCACCAATGAAATTTCCAGCCATATCCACGGCTTTCAGGCCAACGTCTGCCTGAACTACGGCGGCCGGGACGAGATTCTCCACGCCGCCCGCCGCTTCGCGCAGGACTGCACCCGGGGCGAGGCCGTCCCGGAGGACCTTACCGAGGAGGACTTTTCCTCCTATCTCTACTCCGCCGGGATTCCGGACCCGGAGCTCATCATCCGCACCAGCGGCGAGGAGCGCCTGTCCGGCTTTCTGCTGTGGCAGTGCGCCTATTCGGAGTTTTACTTCTGCGATACCCTGTGGCCGGACTTCGACAGCCGGGCCCTGGACCAAGCCATCATCGCCTACCAGAGCCGCGACCGGCGGTTCGGCGGCGTGAAATAGAGAGGATACAAACATGAAACAGAGGATATTGGTGGCTGTGGTGGGCATTCCCGCCCTGCTTGCCGTGCTGTGCGTCGCTCCCGCCTGGGCCACGGCCCTGCTGCTGGCGGCCCTGTCCGTCATTGCGGCCCACGAGCTGCTGACGGCGGTGTCCGGCCCGGACAAGGCCCGGCGCTGGACGGTGCTGCCCGCCCTGTGCGCCGTGCTGCTGCTGGGGCGGCAGGTATTTTCCTGGCCGGGCCTGGAGTGGCTGCTGCTGGCGGCGGCTTTGACCCTGCCCCTGTCCGGGGTGCTGACCTATGGAAAGCCTCAGGCCCTGACCTTTACCGACGTCTGCGCCATGGCCGCGGCGGGCTTCGCCATCCCCTGGGCCTTCTCGGGGCTGTACGGCCTGCGGATGCTGGAGGGGGGGTACCTCCTGGTGCTGACGCCCTTGGTGGCGGCCTTCTGCAGCGATGCCCTGGCCCTGTTCACCGGCATGGCCCTGGGCCGTCATAAGCTGGCCCCCCTGGTCAGCCCCCACAAAACCGTGGAGGGAGCCCTGGGCGGCCTGGTGGGCGGCATGGCCGGTATGGCCATTTTCTGCCTGGTGTACCGGGCCATCACCGGCGTGAACCTGGGCCTGCCCCTGTGCGTGGCCCTGGGCCTGCTGGGGGCGCTGCTGGGAGAGCTGGGGGACCTGAGCTTCTCCGCCGTGAAGCGCCAGTATGGCATCAAGGACTATGGCCGTCTGCTGCCGGGTCACGGCGGCGTGCTGGACCGGTTCGACAGCGTGCTTTTTGCCGCCCCGGTGCTGTGCGCCCTGCTGCGGGCTTTGGCGGCGTAAACGGCATAAGGAGAATCGCAACATGACAAAAACCATTTCCCTGCTGGGCTCCACCGGCTCCATCGGCCGCCAGACCCTGCAGGTGGCCCGGGAGCTGGGCCTTTCCGTGGCGGCCCTGACCGCCAACCGCCAGGTGGACCTGCTGGAGCAGCAGGCCCGGGAGTTTCACCCCGCCCTGGCGGTGCTGTACGACCGGGACGCCGCCCGGGAGCTGCGCCTGCGGCTGTCGGACACGGACATCCGGGTGGAGGCGGGGCCGGAAGGCCTGCTGCTGGCGGCTCAGCTGCCCCAGGCCGACACCGTGGTCACCGCCGTTATGGGCAGCGTGGGCCTGGAGCCCACTCTGGCCGCCATCCGCCGGAAAAAGCGCATCGCCCTGGCCAATAAAGAGACCCTGGTCTGCGCCGGGGAGCTGGTCATGGCCGAAGCGGAGCGCTGCGGCGCGGACATCGTCCCCGTGGACTCCGAGCACAGCGCCATTTTCCAGAGCCTCCAGGGCTGCCGGGACCGCAATGAGGTCCGGCGGCTGCTGCTGACCTGCTCCGGCGGCCCCTTCTTCGGCCGCAGCTATCAGCAGCTGGAGTCCGTCACCCCCGCCGATGCCCTGAAGCATCCCAACTGGACCATGGGTGCAAAAATCACCATCGACTCTGCTACCCTGATGAACAAGGGCCTGGAGGTCATCGAGGCCATGCGGCTGTACCGGCTGCCGGTGGAAAAGGTGGACGTGGTGATCCACCGCCAGAGCATCGTCCACTCCCTGGTGGAGTACCGGGACGGGGCCATGATCGCCCAGCTGGGCACCCCGGATATGAAGCTGCCCATCCGCTATGCCTTCACCTGGCCCCATCGGGCCGAGAGCCCGGACCGGCCCCTGGACCTGCTGACCTGCGGCGACCTGACCTTCCGGGCCCCGGACATGGAGGCCTTCCCCTGCCTGCGCATCGCCCGCCAGTGCGCCAGAACCGGCGGCACCGCCTGCGCCATCATGAACGGCGCCAACGAGACGGCGGTGGCCTTGTTCCTGCAGGAGCGCATCGGCTTCAACGACATTCCCCGCCTGGTGGAGTCCGCTCTTGACCGGGTGCAGGTGAAATATGCCCCGGACCTTCCGGATATACTGGAAGCAGACAGACAGGCGCGAGCCGCTGTACTGCAAACGGTAGGAGACATGGTATGATCTATATTATCGCAGCGATCCTGATATTCGGCGTCCTCATCGCCGTCCACGAGCTGGGCCACTTCCTGGCGGCCAAGGCCTGCGGCGTGCGGGTCAACGAGTTCGCCATCGGCATGGGCCCCGCCCTGCTGAAAAAAACCAAGGGCGACACCCAGTATTCCCTGCGCCTGCTCCCCATCGGCGGCTTCTGCGCCATGGAGGGGGAGGAGGAGGACTCCAGCGACCCCGCCGCCCTGAATAACCAGGGCTTCTGGCAGAAGCTGCTGATCTTCGCCGCCGGCGCCCTGATGAACTTCCTGGCGGGGCTTATCATCATCCTGGTGCTGTACGCCGGGGTCAAGGCCGTCAACGTCCCGGTGATCCGGGGCTTTGCCGAGGGCTGCCCCCTGGAATCCGCCTCCGGCCTTCAGGTGGGCGACCGCATCCTGTCCATCGACGGGGAGCGCATCTACACCTTCAGCGACGTGTCCCTGCTGCTGGGCCGCAATAAAACCGGCGATTTTGACCTGGTCCTCCGCCGGGACGGCCAGAAGCTCCGGCTGGAGAACTTCCACATGGAGCGGGGCGAGTATCTGGACCAGTCCGGCGAAAAGTTCACCGGCTTCGGCCTGTATTTCGGGGCGGAGGAGCTGACCTTCGGCGGGCGGCTGAAATACTGCTGGAACCAGGCGGTGGACTTTGTCCGCCTGGTGCGCCTGAGCCTCCAGATGCTCATCACCGGCGAGGCGGGCTTTTCCGATATGAGCGGCCCCGTGGGCATCGTCTCCACCATCACCACCGTGGGCGAGCAGTCCGAAAGCGCCGCGGCCGCCGCCGCCAACATTGCGTATCTGGCGGCCCTGATCGCCGTGAACCTGGCGGTGATGAACCTGCTGCCCCTGCCCGCCCTGGACGGCGGCAAGATTTTCTTCCTGGTGGTCAACGCCCTGTCCCTGCGCATCATCCGCAGGCAGATCCCCGCCAAATTTGAAAATTACGTCCACCTGGCCGGCTTCATCCTGCTGATGGGCCTGATGCTGGTCATCACCTTCCAGGACGTTCTGAAGCTGTTCCACTGAATCCCCTTTGCCTCAAAAGGGCGCCGCCCTTTTGAGGCAAATTATGCCATTTATCACACAATTACAGGAGGATAACACCATGAGCAAACAGATCCATGTGGGCGCCGTGGCCGTGGGCGGCGGCGCGCCGGTCAGCATCCAGTCCATGTGCAATACCCCCACCCAGGACGTGGAGCGCACCGTGTCCCAGATCCTCCGTCTGGAGCAGGCCGGGTGCCAGATCATCCGGGTGGCCGTGCCGGATATGGACGCCGCCCGGGCCATCGGCCCCATCCGCCGCCGCATCCACATCCCCCTGGTGGCGGACATCCACTTTGACTATCGCTTGGCCCTGGAATGCGTCCGCCAGGGGGTGGACAAGATCCGCATCAACCCCGGCAACATCGGCTCCGCGGAAAAGGTCCGGGCCGTGGCCGACGCCTGCCGGGACCGGGGCATTCCCATCCGCATCGGCGTCAACGGCGGCTCCCTGGAGCGGGAGCTGCTGCAAAAATACGGCGGCGTCACCGCCCAGGCCCTGGTGGACAGCGCCCTGGGCCACGTCCGCCTGCTGAACGACTGCAATTTTGACGACATCTGCATCTCCGTCAAATGCTCCCACGTCCCGGTGAACATGGCCGCCTACCACATGCTCCATGAGCAGACCCACTACCCCCTGCACCTGGGAGTCACCGAGGCCGGCACCCCCCGCCTGGGGGTGCTGAAATCCGCCATCGGCATCGGCGGCCTGCTGTGCCAGGGCATCGGCGACACCATCCGGGTCAGCCTCACGGCGGACCCGGAGGAGGAGGTCCGCGCCGCTTTGGACATCCTGTCCGCCGCCGGTCTGCGGAAAACCGGCCCCGACCTGATCTCCTGCCCCACCTGCGGCCGCACCCGGTACGACATGATCCCCATCGCCCGTGAGGTGGAGCGCCGCCTTCAGGGCTGCACCAAGCCCATCACCGTGGCGGTCATGGGCTGCGTGGTCAACGGCCCCGGCGAGGCCCGGGCCGCCGACGTGGGCATCGCCGGCGGCGACGGCGAGGGCCTGCTGTTCCGCCATGGCGAAATTCTGCGCAAGGTCCCCCAGGACAAGCTGGTGGACGCCCTGATGGACGAGATCGACAAGCTGTAAGGGAGGGCCCCGTATGTGCGATAAAATACCGTTTTTTACCTTTTTCGAGAGCTTTGTGCCGCCCCGGGACCTGGGCCTGCTGCTCCACGACGCCTGCGTGGTGGGCGGCAGCATGGACCGGGCGGAGCGCACCATGGAGCTGGAGCTGACGGCCTCCGCCCCCCTGCCGGAGGCCGCCGTCACCGCCCTGCGCCAGCTGCTGATGGACCAATACGGCCTGCGCCAGCTGCGGCTCCACTTCCGCACCCCCCGGCCCGCAGAGGACAAGTCCGACATCCTCATGGGCCGGGAGATCAAGGGCAAGCCCGTCCCCATCGACGGCCTGAACCCCAAGATGGGCGCCGTGGTGGTGGAGGGCAAGGTCTTTGCCGCCGAGTGCTACGAGACCCGCAAGCCCGGCGTCTGGCGGCTGACCTTCGACATGACGGATTACCGGAATTCCGTCACCGTCACCAAGTACATGGAGGGCAAGGAGGCCCAGTCCATGCAGAACGCCGTGTCCCCGGGGATGTGGCTCCGGGTCCAGGGCAATGTGGAGCTGAGCCGGGACGGCAAGGACATTCAGCTGCGCCCCTTCCACATTATGAAGATCCCCCACAAGCCCCGGGAGGACACCGCCCCGGAGAAGCGGGTGGAGCTGCACCTCCACACCAAGATGTCCAACATGGACGCCCTGACGGACACCGCCTCCGTCATCAAGCAGGCCATCGCCTGGGGCCACCCGGCCATCGCCATCACCGACCACGGCGTGGCCCAGTCCTTCCCGGACGCCTGGCACACCGCCAAGGGCAAGATCAAGATCCTCTACGGCGTGGAGGGCTACTTTGTCAATAACTTAGACGACCGCATCGCCGTCCACGGTCCCCAGGACCAGGACTTTTCCGACGAGATCGTCTGCTTCGATATCGAGACCACCGGCCTGAAGGTGGACCGGGAGGCCATCACCGAGATCGGCGCCGTGGTGCTGAAGAACGGCCAGGTCACTGACCGCTTCCAGACCTTCGTGAACCCCGGCCGCCGCCTGACGCCGGAGATCATCGGCCTCACCGGCATCACCGACGCCATGCTGGCGGACGCCCCCTCCCCCAAGGAGGCCCTGACGGCCTTTCTGGACTTTGTGGGCGGCCGCCCCCTGGCGGCCCACAACGCCGAGTTCGACATCAGCTTCATCCGGGCCGGCTGCCGCCGGGAGGGGCTTCCCTTCGACCCCACCTATGTGGACTCCCTGATCCTGGCCCAGAATCTCCTGCCGGAGCTGCACAAGTTCAAGCTGGACATCGTGGCCGAGTATCTGGACCTGCCTGCCTTCAACCACCACCGGGCCTCCGACGATGCGGCCATGGTGGCCTACATGCTGATCCCGTTTTTCCAGAAGATGGAAAAGGAGCTGGGCATCCGCCGTCTCCAGGACATCAACCCCCAGATGCTGAAGCTGCGGCCCCGGGGCAGCAAGTCCAGCCGCTTCCCCAAGCACATCATCCTGCTGGCCAAGAACAAAATGGGCCTCAAGCACCTGTATCAGCTGATCTCCGCCTCCAACCTGCAATACTTCAAGCGGGTGCCCATCATCCCCAAAACCGAGCTGATGGCCCACCGGGAGGGCCTCATCGTCGGCTCCGCCTGCGAGGCCGGGGAGCTGTTCCAGGCGGTGAAGGACCACAAGGACTGGGCCGAGCTCAGGCGCATCGCATCGTTTTACGACTATCTGGAAATTCAGCCCATCTGCAACAATATGTTCATGCTCCGCAACGGCGACGTCCAGTCGGAGGAGGAGCTGCGGGAGTTCAACCGCACCATCGTCCGCCTGGGCCGGGAGCTGAACAAGCCCGTCTGCGCCACCGGCGACGTTCACTTCCAGGAGCCGGAGGACGAGGCTTACCGCCATATCCTTCTGGCCAGCAAGAAGTTCCCCGATGCCGACGCGCCCCTGCCCATCTACTTCAAGACCACCACCGAGATGCTGGAGGAGTTTTCCTATCTGGGCCAGGATCTGGCCCATCAGGTGGTCATCGACAACCCCCGCCGCATCGCCGACCTGGTGGAGGAGATCGAGCTGCTGCCTCCGGGCCAGCTGTTCCCGCCCCGGCTGGAAAACTCCCAGGAGGACCTGAACCGCCTGGTCTGGGACAAGTGCCACGCCCTGTACGGCGACCAGCCCCCCCAGCTGGTGGTGGACCGGCTGAACGTGGAGCTGGGCAGCATCCTGGGGAAGTATGACGTGGTGTATATGTCCGCCCAGAAGCTGGTCCAGCGCAGTCTGGAAAACGGCTACCTGGTGGGCTCCCGGGGCTCCGTGGGCTCGTCCCTGGTGGCCTATATGTCCGGCATCACCGAGGTGAACTCCCTGCCGCCCCACTACCGCTGCCCCAACTGCCGCCATGTGGAATTTATCACCGACGGCAGCTACGGCTGCGGGGCGGATATGCCCGACAAGGACTGCCCGGTCTGCGGCACGAAATACGTCAAGGACGGGTTCGACATCCCCTTCGAGACCTTCCTGGGCTACGGCGGCGGTAAGGTGCCGGATATCGACCTGAACTTCTCCGGCGAATACCAGGCCCGGGCCCACCGCCACGCCATCGAGATGTTCGGCCAGACCCAGGTGTTCCGGGCCGGCACCATCGGTACCCTGGCGGAGAAAACCGCCTTCGGCTTTGTCCGCAAATACCTGGACGAGCGGGGCCTCACCGCCGGAAACGCCGAGGTAAACCGCCTGACCCAGGGCTGCGTGGGGGTCCGCCGCACCACCGGCCAGCACCCCGGCGGCCTGGTGGTGGTCCCCGACGACATGGACGTGGAGGATTTCACCGCCGTCCAGCACCCCGCCGACGCCGAGGACGCCGACACCATCACCACCCATTTTGAATACCACTGCATGGAGGACAACCTTCTGAAGCTGGATATGCTGGGCCACGATGACCCCACCATGATCCGTATGCTGGAGGACCTCACCGGGGTCAACGCCCGGGCCATCCCCCTGGACGACCCGGACACCATGAGCATCTTCACCTCCTCCAAAGTCCTGGGCTTTGAAAACGACGAGCTGTTAGGCCCCACCGGGGCCGTGGCCATTCCGGAGTTCAACACCCGGTTCACCCGGGGTATGCTGGTGGATACCCAGCCCAAGGACTTCAACACCCTGGTGCGCCTGTCCGGCTTCTCCCACGGCACCGACGTGTGGCTGGGCAACGCCCGGGACCTGATCGTCAGCGGCACCGCCTCGGTTCTGGAAACCGTGGGCTGCCGGGACGATATCATGCTCTATCTCATCCACATGGGCCTGGACCCCAAGATGAGCTTCAAGATCATGGAGGCCGTCCGAAAGGGTAAGGTGAAAAAGGGCGGCTTCCAGGACGGGTGGGAGGACGCCATGCGGGCCCACCAGGTGCCGGAGTGGTACATCGAGTCCCTGGCCAAGATCGGCTACCTGTTCCCCAAGGCCCACGCCGTGGCCTATGTGATGATGGCCTTCCGCATCGCCTGGTTCAAGGTCCACCGCCCCCTGGCGTTTTACGCCACCTTCTTCACCGTCCGGGCCAAGGCGTTTGACGCGGAATACTGCTGTGCCGGCATCGACGCCGTCAAGCGGAAGATCCGCGAGATCGAGAACAACAAGGACGCCACCGCCGTGGAGCAGAACCTGATGGTCACCCTGGAGGTGTGCTACGAGTTCTATCTCCGGGGCTTCCACTTCGACACCATCAACATCTACGAGTCCCAGGCCACCGCCTTCAAGATCACCGACAACGGCCTGCTGCCCCCCTTCATCTCCGTCCGGGGCCTGGGGGAGACCGCCGCCCAGGACACCGTGGAAAAGCGGAAGGGCAAGACCTTCATTTCCGTGGAAGAATTTTCCACCTGCTGCAGCAAGCTGTCCAAAACCCACATCGAGCAGCTGAAAGCTCTGGGCGCCTTCGCCGGTATGGCGGACACCAGCCAGATCACCCTGTTCGGATGACGGAGTGGCGCTTTGTGTGGTCCCATGGCGACGACCATGAGACGGGGCATGCCCTGTCCCGGGAGATGCTGGCTTTGTACCGGGACAAAAACCCCCAAAAGCGGGACATCCCGCCCTGTCCCGGGACAGTTTTTATCGGAAATAACGGTAAACCAATGGCAAGTGGCTGTTATTTCAACATCAGCCACAGCCACGGCCTGGTGGCCTGCGCCGTGTCGGATGTCCCCGTGGGCATCGACGTGGAGAAAATCCGTCCGGTTCCGCCCCGGCTGATGGGCATTTTATCGCCGCAGGAGCGGGAATCTGTGCGCTGTGACGCGGATTTCTTTCGGCTCTGGACCCTGAAAGAGGCGCTTATCAAGTGCCGCGGAGGCGTTTTGGGCCAAATCCGGCACGTTCACTTCGATTTGAGCGGTTCATCCATTATTTGCTCCGTCCCCGGCTATTCCTTCTCCCTGCTTCCGGCCCCGGCAGGCTACGCCGCCGCCCTGTGCTGGGAAAATATAGAAGAAGCAGCAGAAAGTGAGGAACAAAAATGAGCATTTTTGACCGTATTTTCCAGAAAAAGCAGAAAAAATCCAAACAAAAACGCGCAGAACCTCCCACGAACAACCCGGCTGTCCTCCTGGGCCGCCAGCTGGCGGACTCCCTGCGGGAGAAAATCCCCGATACCGCCGCCCTTCCGGAAATTCTCACTTATTTCGAGGAAATGTGCCGGATTCCCGTGGAAAATGCGGAAATTCAGGACGATTTGATCACCTGTATAACCGACCCCTTCGGCGAAGAACCGGAGTGGATTCACTTCGCTCTGACCCGCCAGTTCCCGGATGGGGAGGGCGGATTGGTGGAGATCCTGCTGGATATCGGATTTCCGGACGTGAAGGGCCGTCTCCAGCTTGAGGACGAGCTGTGCAGCGACGAGTTAGACGAAAGAGAGGATGTTTTCGACTGCATTCGCCGTTCTGCCGGTTATATTGCCCTGGAGAATATCCCGCCTGTCGCCGTGGACATCACCTGCGACCAGACATAAAATGGAGCCAAAAATACCGGAACCGGCAGAAGTTTTGCCGGTTCCGGTATTTTTATTGGCAAAATGCAAAGCGCCGCATAGCATGAAAGGGGAGGGGGAACCAAAATGGCCAAACGAGTTTATATCAGTCCCAGCGACCAGGTGGAAAACAAATACGCCTGGGGCAATACCAATGAGCATGTCCAGTGCCAGAGGATCGCCGAGGCGGAGGCCGCCGCCCTGCGCCGCTGCGGCGTGGAGGTGCAGCTGGCAAAATTTGGAACCAGCATGGCCCAAAGATGCGCTGAATCCAACGCTTTTGGGGCGGACATCCACAATTGCGTCCACACCAATGCCTTCAATGGAAAGGTCACCGGCACCCGGCTGTTCTGCTTTGCCGTGCCCGGAAAGGGGTACGACGCCTGCCGGGCGGTCTTCGGCGCCCTGGCGCCGCTGACTCCGGGGACCTCGGAGAATATCCAGGCCAATTCCCGGCTGTATGAGGTGCGGACCCCGGCGGCTCCCACCGCCTATGTGGAGTGCGAATTTCACGACAATCCGGAAACAGCCCGGTGGATCATCCAGCACACCGATGAAATCGGCGAGGCCATCGCCCGGGGCCTCTGCCAGTATCTGGGGGTGGCCTATGCTCCGGCCCAGGCGGAAAAGCCCGCGCCCCAGCCCAAGGGAGACGGCCTGTTCCGGGTGCAGGTGGGGGCCTTCGCCAACCGAAACAACGCCGAAAAAATGCTGGAAAGGCTGAAAAAGGCGGGTTTTTCCGGGTTTATATCCAGCGAAAAATAGCACACCGGATGTTAAAAAGCCTTTTTTGAGACTGTCGAAAAACCTTTGCATATCGCGTTCCCTCCCGGCGCATACTATGGCCGAACGCAAAAATTTCCAACGATTTCTTGCAGGAGGGAAACCATATGGTCAAGGATTTTATCGACACCAACGACTTTTCGGCCCGGGAGCTGCTGGACATGATCCAGCTGAGCCTGTCCATCAAGGACGCCATCCGGGGCGGCTATTACCCGCCGCTGCTGCGGCACATGAACCTGGGCATGATCTTTCAGCAGTCCTCCACCCGGACGCGGGTGTCCTTTGAAACGGCCATGAGCCAGCTGGGGGGCCACGCCCAGTATCTGGGCCCCGGCATGATCCAGCTGGGGGGACACGAGACCATCGAGGACACCGGCCGGGTGCTGAGCTATCTGGTGGACGTGGTGATGGCCCGGGTCATCCAGCACCGCACCATTGTGGACCTGGCCCGGGCCTGCTCCATTCCGGTGCTCAACGGTATGTCCGACTACAACCACCCCACCCAGGAGATCGGCGACCTGTGCACCATGGCGGAGAACCTGCCCCGGGGGAAGAAGCTGTCGGACTGCAAGGTGGTGTTTGTAGGTGACGGCACCCAGGTGTGCGCCTCCCTGGGCTTCATCACCACCCACCTGGGCATGAAATTCGTCCACTACGGCCCCAAGGGCCACCAGCTGACCGACGGCCACCAGGCCATCATGGAGCGAAACTGCCGGGAAAGCGGCGGCAGCTTCCTGGTCACAGACGACCGCAGCGCCGTCCGGGACGCGGACTTCCTCTACACCGACGTGTGGTACGGCCTGTACGAAAATGAGATGCCCAAGGAGCAGCGGGTGGAGGTGTTCCACGACTATCAGGTGAATCGGGAGCTGATGAGCCTGGGGGCCATCGGCTGCAAGTTCCTGCACTGCCTGCCCGCCACCCGGGGCGAGGACGTCACCGACGAGGTGGCGGACTCCGCCGCCTCCCTGTGCTGGGAGCAGGCCGGAAACCGGCTGACGGCCATGCGGGGCCTGCTGGTCTATTTCACCCGCTGCCGCCCGCAGCACACCGAACTGGAGGAGGCCGCCGCCCGGGAGCAGCTGGAGCGCTTTATGGCGGACCGGGGCCTGAGCTGACATGGAGAAGCGCAAATTCCGCCTGGCGGACGTGGTGCTGTCCGTCATATGCGTGGTGTTCGTGGCGGAGGCCGCCGCCCCGGTGGCCTCCATCGGCAACAGCCAGTATTTCTGGTGGCTGTTCATGATCCTGGCGTTTCTGCTGCCCTATGGGCTGATCTCCTCGGAGCTGGGCACCGCCTTCCCCGGGGACGGCGGCCTGTACGACTGGATCCACACCGCCTGGCCCGACTCCCGCTGGGGCGCCCGGGCCTCCTGGTACTACTGGATCAACTTCCCCCTGTGGATGGCGTCTTTGGCTGTGATGTGTCCGGAGCTGCTGGGCTATGTGCTGGGCTGGCAGCCGGGGCCGGTGTGGTCCCTGGTGATCCAGCTGGCCTTTATCTGGATCGTCACGGTGGTGGCCTTTTACCCGGTGTGCGACAGCATCGTCATTCTGAATCTCAGCGCCGCCATCAAAATTCTGCTGGCGGTGACGGTGGGGGTGCTGGGCATTGTGTATGTGGCCCGGAACGGCTTTGTCAACGATATGTCCGCCGGGACCTTCCTGCCCTCCTTCGATCTGGACAGCCTGTCGTATATCTCCGTCATCATCTTCAACTTCCTGGGCTTTGAGGTGGTGTGCACCTACGCCGGAAGCATGGCGGACCCCCGGCGGCAGATCCCCCAGGCCATCGTCACCGGCGGCGTGGTGATCGCCGCCATCTATCTGTTCTCCGCCTTCGGCATCGGGGCCGCCGTCCCCACCCGGGACATCAGCGTGGACTCCGGCCTCATCGACGCCGTATCCCTGATGACCGGCCGCACCGGCGGGCTGCTGGTGGGCATCGTGGCCCTGCTGTTCCTGGTGACGCTGTTCGGCAACATGATCTCCTGGTCCATGGGGGTCAACTCCACCGCCGCCTACGCCGCGGAGCGGGGGGACATGCCCGCCGTGTTCACCCGGCGGCGGAAGGACAACGATATGCCCGTGGGCTCGGCCCTGGTCAGCGGGATCGTGGCCTCGGCGGTGTGCCTGCTGGGAGCTGCCATCCAGGCGGTAAGCCCGGATTCCTCCCTGTTCTGGAGCTTCTTCGCCCTGAACCTGGTGATGCTGCTGCTGAGCTATATGCCGGTGTTTCCGGCGTTTCTGGCCCTGCGGCGGAAGTATCCGCAGGCGGAGCGGCCCTTCCGGGTGCCGGGAGGCCCGGGAATGCTGCGGGTGCTGGCCTATGTGCCCATGGTGCTCATCGGCCTGTCCATTCTGTTCACCGCCGTGCCTCTGTCCACGGACCGGGAGACTCTGGCCACCATTCTGCCCATTACCGTGGGCTCTGTCATCAGTGTGCTGCTGGGCGAGCTGCTCATCGCCGTTCGGCGGCACCATCAACCCAGATCAGGAGGATAACGACTATGGCAAAACGTATTGTGGGAACCACTCCCCGGCAGGACGGGTATCGCATGCCCGGGGAATTTGAGGAGCAGACCGGCGTGTGGATGCTGTGGCCCCAGCGGCCCGACAACTGGCGGGGCGGGGCCAAGCCCGCCCAGCAGGCCTTTGCCGACGTGGCCCGGGCCATCGCCCGGTTCGAGCCGGTGACGATGTGCGTGAATCCCGACCAGTTTCAGAACGCCCGGGCCCGGCTGCCGGAGGACATCCGGGTGGTGGAAATGACCAGCAACGACGCCTGGGTCCGGGACTGCGGCCCCACCTTTGTGAAAAACGATCAGGGGGACCTACGGGCGGTGGACTGGACCTTCAACGCCTGGGGCGGCCTGCATGACGGGCTGTACTTTCCCTGGGACCAGGACGATCTGGTGGCCCGGAAAATCTGCGAGCTGGAGGGGGTGGACAGCTACCGCACCGACGGCTTCGTGCTGGAGGGCGGGTCCATCCATGTGGACGGCCAGGGCACGGTGCTGACCACGGAGATGTGCCTGCTGTCCCCGGGCCGGAACCCGGAGCTGAGCCGCCGGGATATCGAAGAAAAGCTCTGCAACTATCTGGGGTGCGAAAAGGTCATCTGGCTGCGGGACGGCATCGACCCCGACGAGACCAACGGCCACATTGACGACGTGGCCTGCTTCGTGGCCCCGGGGGAGGTGGCCTGCATCTGGACCGAGGACCCGGAGAACCCCTTCTATCAGGCGGCCCAGGACGCCTTCCGCACCCTGAGCCAGGCCACCGACGCCAAGGGCCGCCGCCTGACGGTGCACAAGCTGTGCCTGACCAAAAAGCCCTGCTGTCTGGAGGGGGCGGAGACCATCGACGCCGTGGAGGGTACCGTACCCCGGGAAAACGGCGAGGTCAGCATCGCCTCGTATATGAATTTCCTCATCGTCAACGGGGCCGTTATCGCCCCTCAGTACGGCGACGAAAACGACCAGCTGGCCATCCAGCAGCTGCAGCAGATGTTCCCGGACCGGCAGATCGTGGGGGTCCAGACCCGGGAGGTGGCCTTCGGCGGCGGCAACATCCACTGCATCACCCAGCAGCAGCCCAAGGCGTGAGCGTGGGGGAGGAAGTATTTTTGCCAGGTACACGCCCCGGCAAAAAATGATTGCATTTGCTTTGCCGCCCGCGGGCGGCAAACTCTGCGAGGCTTTTTTGACAAGAAAAATCCCGGGAGCGCTTTGGCGCTCCCGGGATTTTATGTAACCTTTTTGGCTATACGTCCGGACGGAACGATCAGATGATGTTCAGGGTGACGTTGTCGGTGGACTTCAGGTTGTTGTAATCGCTGTCGATGGTGATCTTGCCGTCAACGATGTCCTTGAGCATGGTGTTGTACTCGTCAACAGTCCACTTGGTCAGGGACCAGGTAGCGGTGGGCAGACCCACAGCGTTCTCGTTGGCGCCCAGGGAGGTGCCCACACCGCCGATGGAGGCAAACTCGTTGCTGTAGAACTTGCCCAGAGCCCACTGCACGGAGTCGGCCAGGCCCTTCATAGCGGAGGTAATGACGGTGTCGGACTCGGTGGACTGGTCAACGTCCACGCCCACGACCTTACCGTCGGCAGCGCCGGCAGCAGCGGCCACGGAGGCGAACATGGAGCCGCCGCAGGCGAACACGACCTCAGTGCCGGCCTCGTACCAGCCGGAAACCATGGTCTGCAGCTCGGGGGAAGCGGAGAAGCTGGCGCCATACTGCCAGGAATAGTTCATATCGACCTTCACGCCCAGCTCCTTGGCAGCGGCGTCAGCGCCCTGGACGAAGCCATAGCCGTAACGGCAGCAGGCGGGGTTGGTGCCGCCGCCACCGCCGGTGAAGCCCAGCTTGGTGAAGCCTTCCTTGACGACAGCGTAACCGGCCAGATAGCCGCACTGCTCTTCCTTGAAGGCGATACCGGCAACGTTCTTCAGAACGGGGGAGCCGTCAACGCCGGCTTCCTCGGTGATGGGATAACCATCCACGAACACGAAGGAGACATCGGAGAACTCCTTGGCGGCCATGCGCAGAGCGCCTTCCTGCATGAAGCCGGCGCAGACAACCACCTTGGCACCGTTCTCCACGGCGGCCTTCATGGCCTCGTAACGGTCATCATCGGTGGCCTGGTCCTTGTTGGCGGGCTGATAATACTTATAGGACAGCTTGTTGTTGGCAGCGTACAGCTTCACGCCGTCATAGGTGCCCTGGTTGAAGGACTTATCCTTCAGCTGGCCCACGTCGGTGATGAAAGCGATCTCGTACTTGCCATCCTCGGAGGTCATCTCGTCGTTGATCTGATCGGGATTGGTGATGGTCTCGGTCTGGTTGGGATCATCTTTGCCCTTGTTGGGGTCCTCGGCGGGCTGCTTGGAGCAGGCTACCATAGACAGGACCATGACCACAGCAAGGAGCATTGCCAGAAACTTTTTCATGGTGAATCTACCTTCCTTTTTAATTTTGGGCGCGAAACGCCCTTTATGAGCACATTATAGCAGGGTGGGGTGAAAAGTGCAACCTTTTTTGCGCTAAGTTCTGTCTTTCGCCGGACTTAACCCCGCTGGGCCATTTTCACGGCGGCCTCCAGGCCGATCTTCATCATGTTGGTGAAGGTGGTCTGCCGCTCCTGGGGGGTCAGCTCGGTGCCCAGCACCAGGTTGTCACTGATGGAGCAGATGGCCAGGGCCCGCTTGCCCAGGAAGGCGGCGGTGCAGTACAGGGCGGCGGCCTCCATCTCCACGGCCATGACGCCCATCTTCTTCATGCGGTCGTTGCGGCCGGCGGCGTCATAGAAGGTGTCGGAGGAGTACAGATTGCCCACGGGCATCTTCACGCCCAGCTCCCGGGCAGACTCCACGGCGGCCATCAGCAGGTCGAAGTCGGCAATGGGGGCATAGTGGACCCCCAGCTCATACTGGTCGGCAAAGCTGGAGTTGGTGCAGGCACCCTGACCGGCCACCACGCTGCCCAGCTCCAGGTCCGCCCGCAGAGCACCGGCGGAGCCCACGCGGATGATGTTCTCCACGCCGTACTGGGTGTACAGCTCATGGGAGTAGATGCCGATGGAGGGCATTCCCATGCCGGAGGCCATCACGGAGACGGGCACGCCCTTATAGGCGCCGGTGTAGCCCTGGACGCCCCGGACGTTGTTCACCAGCACGGGGTTTTCCAGGAAGGTTTCGGCGATGAACTGGGAGCGCAGGGGGTCGCCGGGCATCAGAACGGTTTTGGCGAAGGCACCGGGTGCGGCGCTGTTATGGGGGGTAGACATGGCTGAGTTCCTCCTTGTATTGTGTTTAATTGTGTTTATTTCTGCTCCAGGGCCTTCACGGCCTTGACGATGCGGCTGGTGCCCAGACGGTCGGCCCCCAGGGCGATGAAGTCCCGGGCGTCGTCCAGGTTGGCGATGCCGCCGGCGGCCTTGATCTTCACATGGGGAGCAACGTTTGCCTTGAACAGGGCCACGTCCTCCCGGGTGGCTCCGCCGCCGCCGAAGCCGGTGGAGGTCTTGATATAGTCCGCGCCGGACTGGGACACCACCCGGCACATCTCCACCTTTTCGGCGCTGGTGAGCAGGCAGGTCTCGATGATGACCTTCAGGAGCCGTCCCTGGCAGTGGGCCTTTACGGCGCGGATCTCGTCCAGCACCCGATCGTACAGGCCGTCCTTTACCCAGCCGATGTTGATGACCATGTCGATCTCCGTTGCGCCGTTGTTCACGGCGTCGGTGGCCTGGAAGCACTTGGAGGCGGTGGTGTCGTAGCCGTTGGGGAAGCCGATGACGGTGCACACGGCGATCTTGCCCGCCACATACTCCGCCGCCTGCTTCACATAGGAGGCGGGGATGCACACGCTGGCGCAGCCGTACTTCACGCCATCGTCGCAGATGGCCTTGATTTCGTTCCAGGTGGCACTCTGGGCCAGCAGGGTATGATCCACCCGGGACAGGATGGATTTGAGCTCGTTGTTCATGATAAAAATCTCCTTTCGGATGCCATACATATTTTTGCGGATACAATTCCATTGTAGCAGAAAAAAACGACTTTGTAAACCTTGACACCGGCGGCGGGGCAAGGGTCTGCAACAGCGAATTCATGAACAGGAGCAGCAGGCAGAGGGTACATATCGAACATGACCTCGTAGGCTACATCCCCTTGGACGAGCTGCTAAAAGCGGAACAGGCATGACCGAAATCATGCCTGTTCCAAGAAATTTGATTTTACTGTCTTACCAGCAGAGAGCATTTCGCCGCAGCCTTTTTATAGCGTTTTCACACAATATAGTGCGCCAAAAGCATCAGATAAAGTATTTTTTCCGGCAGTAGTGGTACGGCGTGTCGGGAACGGCGGCGCGGCCATAGATGTTGGCGGCAAAGACCAGGTCGTGGATGGCGATGCCGTAGTTATACACCAGGATGCGCTGGACATTGTCCGTGCGGCCGGGGGCGGCACCGTTGAGCACGTCGGTGACGTTGGTGGTGACGGGGGCGAAGTGGTCGAAATACTTGAAGCCCCGGATCTGCTCGATCTCATCGGTGAACACCCGGTCGAAGAACAGGTCGCAGTTCTGGAAGCCCATGGTGCAGATGGGGATGACGGTGTAGCCCTCCTTGAAGTATTCGTCGGTGACGAAGTTCTCCGTGACCTTGGTAATGGCGGAGATCACCAGGTCAGAGCCGCCGATGACCTCCTCATAGGTGTCGCACAGGACGAAATGCACGTCCGGGTCCTGACGGAACAGGTCCATGATGCGGTTTTCGTGGCCGTGGTAGCGGATGAGCTTCAGGGTGATGGCGCGGCGGTCCCCCTCCGCCCGCAGAGAAGCGATAAACGCCCGGATGCACACAGTCATGATGTTCCCCAGGCCAATGAGGCCCACGGTCTCGAAGTCCGGCCGGGTGAACAGGCGGGCGGAGTGGGCGGCGGAGATGCCGGTGCGGAGGGTGGTGATGTACTCCCCGTCCATCAGGGCCTTGAGAATGCCGGTGTCGGACTCGTAGAGCAGGATGTCGCCCATCATTACGGAGCGCTCCTCGCCCCGCTTGATGCCGTGGCGGCCGATCATCTTCACCATGGCCAGGTTGCCCCGCTCATAGATGCAGGGCATGACGTTGTAATAGTCGCCATCCTGCTGGGAGATGTGGATTTTGGGGGGCAGGGTGTAGCCGGACTTTTCCCGCAGGGCCTCGTCCACCCAGCGGATGAGCTCGCTGTCCGGAGTCTCGGCTGCAATGGCCCGGACGGCTTCAAAATCAAGTACTTTCGTGTGTTCTCTCTCCATTTTCATCTTTCTTCTCTCATATAAGCCCTCCGGCTTTCGCCGGAGGGCTTCGGGGGTCATCAATAGAGCTTTGCGCCAGCGGGGATGTGGGGATCGACCATCAGCAGGTGGAGCTTCTCCTGGCCGTTTTCCTGGTGCACGGCGGAGATGAGCATACCGCAGGACTCGATGCCCATCATGGGCCGGGGCGGGAGGTTCGTGATGGCGATGCAGGTCTTGCCTACCAGCTCCTCCGGCTCGTAATACTCGTGGATGCCGGAGAGGATCACCCGATCCGTGCCGGTGCCGTCGTCCAGAACGAACTTTAAGAGCTTCTTGGACTTCTTCACGGCTTCGCATTCCTTGACCTTCACGGCCCGGAAATCGGACTTGGAGAAGGTGTCGAAATCCACCAGGTCGGTGAACAGCGGCTCGATCTGCACGTTGGAGAAGTCGATCTTCTCCTCCACAGCCGGGGCGGTGGGAGCGGTCTCGGCGGGCTTTGCGGGCTTCTTGTCGGTATCCAGCGGCTTCATGGTGGGGAACAGGATCACGTCCCGGATGGAGTCGGTGCCGCAGAGCATCATGGCGCAGCGGTCGATGCCGAAGCCCAGGCCGCCGGTGGGAGGCATACCGTATTCCAGGGCCAGGACAAAGTCCTCATCCATCATGTCGGCCTCGTCGTCGCCGTTGGCGCGCTTCTCGGCCTGGGCCTTGAAGCGCTGATACTGGTCGATGGGGTCGTTGAGCTCGGAGAAGGCGTTGCCCATCTCGCAGCCGCAGATGAACATCTCATATCGCTCGGTAAGCTCCGGCTGGCTGGGGCTGCGCTTGGCCAGGGGGCTGACCTCCACGGGGTACATGGTGATAAAGGTAGGCTGGATCAGCGTCTCCTCCACCTTCTGGTCGAAGGTCTCATACAGGGCGTTGCCCCAGGTGTGGGGCACGCCGTCCATATCCACGCCCACGCTGCGGGCCAGCTCCACGCCCCGGTCGGCGTCGCCGATGCAGGCCATAAAATCGGCCCCGGTGACGTTCTTCACGGCGTCGGCCATGGTGACACGCTGCCAGCTGGGGGTCAGGTCGATGTCGTGGCCCATCCAGGTGACCTGGTAGGTGCCCAGGATCTCCTTGGCGGCTCCCGTGAGGATGCCCTCCAGAATGTCCATCATGCCGTCCAGATTGGTGAAGGCCTGGTACAGCTCACAGGTGGTGAACTCGGGGTTGTGCTTGGTGTCCATGCCCTCGTTGCGGAAGATGCGGCCCACCTCATACACGCGCTCCATACCGCCCACGATCAGCCGCTTCAGGTGCAGCTCCGTGGCGATGCGCATATACATGTCGATATCCAGGGTGTTGTGGTGGGTGATGAAGGGCCGGGCGTTGGCGCCGCCGGCAATGGGGCTGAGCACGGGGGTCTCCACCTCCATAAAGCCCAGGTTGTCCAGATAACGGCGCAGGAAGGCCACAAACTTGCTGCGGATCTCGAAATTCCGCTTGGATTCGGGGTTCATGATCAGGTCCACATACCGCTGGCGATAGCGCAGCTCCTTGTCGGTGAGGCCGTGGAACTTCTCGGGCAGGGGCTGGAGGGACTTGCTGAGCAGGGTGATCTCGTGGGCGCGGATGCTCATCTCGCCCTTCTGGGTGCGGAACACCTCACCCTTGACCCCCACAATGTCGCCGATGTCGTACTTCTTGAAGCGGTTATAGGCCTCCTCGTCCATCTCGTCCCTGCGGGCGTAGATCTGGATGCGGCCGGACTTGTCCTGCAGGTCGCAGAAGGACACCTTGCCCATGCCGCGCTTGGACATCAGGCGGCCGCCCAGGGACACGGTCTGCCCCTCCAGGGCGTCGAAGTTGTCCTTGACCTCCTGGGCGTGGTGGGTCACGTCGTAGCGGGTGATCTCAAAGGGGTTCATCCCCGCGTCCTGCAGGGCCTTGAGCTTGTCCCGGCGGATCTGGAGAATTTCCCGCAGGTCCTGCTGTGTATTCTGTTCTGGCATGGTGCAGTTCTCCTCTCTTGTTATCGTTCGATGCTGTCCACACGGTAGCGGATGACGCCCCGGGGGGCTTCCACGGTGATCTCGTCACCGGCCTTGGTGCCCATCAGGGCCTTGCCGAAGGGGGAATCCTCGGACACCTTGCGCTCCATGACGTTGGCCTCCTGGGAGCCCACGATGGTGTATTCCGGCAGCTGTTTGCCGTTATCCAGATTGGTGACCACCACACGGCAGCCGATGGAGATTTTGTCGGAGTCCATCTCGGACTCGTCCACAATGACGGCGTGGAGCAGAATCTCCTCCAGCTCGGCAATGCGGGAATAGAGCTTGCCCTGCTCGTTTTTCGCCTCGTCATACTCGCTGTTTTCGGACAGGTCGCCGAAGCCACGGGCCTCTTTGATCAGCTCGGCGATCTCGTCGGCGCGGGTGGTTTTGCTGTAGTCCAGTTCTTTTTTGAGCTCGTCATAGCGCTCCTGGCTCATTCTGAATTCTTTTACGGTTGCCATATGATCCATTCCTTTCGGGTGTCCGCCGGAAGGCGGCCACGATATACCTATAATATGTCACGTTGCATTATAGTAATTTTATGGACCGATGTCAAGCGTTTCCACGGATTTGACGCAGATCTCCGGCAGGCGGCAGGCCCGGTGCAGCAGGGACAGAAGCCCCTCCGGCGGCGGGGTCTGGGACGGGTCCGGCCAGGCGTACCGTACCTCCTGGCGCAGGGCGCAGTCAGGAGTCAGGTACAGGGGCAGGCCTTCCCGGGGCGGCGGGCCGAAGGTCACGGTGACGGCGGCGGAGCCGCCGCCGGTGGTAAGTCCCAGCTGCCGCAGCAGCTGCCGCTCCAGGGCTTCCTGCCCCGCTCCCGTCTCCAGCCGCAGGTGCCGGAAGCGCCGGGCCAGGACCTGGGCCGCCAGCAGGGCCCGGCTGTCGGCGCAGTCCGCCAGCAGCAGGGCCGTGTCCCCGGCGGGGGCCAGGGCGTCCAGCAATTGCGGCAGCAGGGCCAGCCGCAGTCCGTCCGGCAGAACCGGACGCAGAGGGGCAAAATTCCCCTCCCGGCCCGGCGGCAGGGCGGCGTGGGACACCCCGCAGCGCTCCAGCCGCCCGATCCACCGCCGCAGACGCCGCCCGGGAAACAGGCCCCCGTCCAGGTCCCCCTCCAGGGCCCAATAGGTCATACCGGCGGCGGCGCGGCGCTCCAGCACCGGGCGTCCGGCGGTCAGATGCACATATCCCAGCATAAAAATCCCCTCCCGCCTTATTTTATAAGGCAGGAGGGGAAAATATACGGAATTTTACCAGCCGTAACGGATGTAGCCGGGGAGGTAGGGCAGGGGGTTCACAGCGGTACCGTTAACGCCGCCGATGCGGATCTCATAGTGCAGGTGGGGGCCGGTGGAAACGCCGGTGGAGCCTATCTTTCCGATGACCTGACCCTGGGCCACCCGCTGGCCTACCACGGCGATGACCCGGCTCATGTGGCCGTACACCGTGCTGGTGCCGTCGTCATGCTGAATCTTCACGCAATAGCCCAGGCCATAGTTCCAGCCTTCGTTGGCCAGCATAACGGTGCCCGCCTTGGTGGCGTAAATGTCGGAGCCCCAGGAGGCGCCGATGTCCACACCCAGATGATAGGTGCTGGCGCCGGGGCACGGTGCGTCGCGGCCGCCGTAGCCGCCGGTGATCAGGCGGCAGGCGGTGGGCCAGATGAAGCCGCCCACGGCGGTCTGGTTGTTGCGGTTGGCTTCCTCGGACTTGCGGATCTCCTCCTGGAGCTCCTTCTCCCGGGCGGCCTGCTGGTTCAGCAGTGCCTGCTGGCCTGCCTCGCTGGCGGCATACTCCTCAAACACCCGGGTAGCCTCGGCCACCTGGGCGTCCAGCTCTGTCTTGCTGGCGGTAAGCTCCGCCTGCTGCTGCTCCAGGTCGGCCTTATCCTGGGCCAGCTGCTCCCGCAGGGCCCGCAGCTGGTCGATGACGCTCTGGTCGTGCTCCACGATCTCGTTGATGAAGTCCATGCGGCTGAGGAGGTCGGCAAAGCCCGTAGCCTTGAACAGCACGGACCAGTAGGAAACGGCGCCCCGCTCCTCCTCCTGCCGCACCTGGCGGCAGAACAGGTCGTACTGCTTCTCCTCCTGGGCCTCGTTTTCGGTGATGCGGTCCTGGGTGTCCTTGATTTGCAGCTCCAGCAGGTCAATCTGCTGGGCGATGACGGCGGCCTGCTGGTCCAGCAGCTCCTTCTGTTCCAGGGCCTTGGCCTTGTCGGACTTGATCTGGTCCAGCTGCTGCTGGATCTCCTGCTTTTTGGCACGGGTCTCGGCCAGCTGCTCGTTCAGGGTGGCGCCATAGGCGGTGTTCACCGGCGCCAGGGTCACGCACAGGACGGCCATCATGGCCACGGCGCACACCAGGGCAGTCAGTTGTTTCAGTTTGGATTTCATGACGGTCTCCTCTCTTTTTATACCCGCAGGAATTTTCGGATGGCGGTCAGGCTGCCGCCCACGCCCACCAGGATGCCCACGCCGGCGAACACAGCCGCCACAGGCCCCCAGATCTGGCGGAAATCCACTACCCGCAGCAGCTGCATGGTGTCGGAATTGGCGATGCCCTGGGATACGGCGGCATACAGCAGCCACTGGAGCCCGAAGGCCACTGCCGCGCCGATGAGTCCCAGCAGCAGGCCCTCATACACGAAGGGCCAGCGGATGAACCCGTCCGTGGCGCCCACCATTTTCATGATGGCGATCTCGTCCCGGCGGTCAAAGGTGGTGAGCTTGATGGTGTTGGAAATGATGAACACGGAGATGATCAGCAGAATGGCGATCAGGGCGATGCTGATGACGCTGGCGATGTTGCGGACGGTGATGAAGCCGTTGGAGATGTCCTGGTCCGCCCGGACCTTGGCGATGCCCTCCGTTTCGTCCAGCTGCTGCACCACCTGGTCCATGAGCTTCAGGTCCGTCAGGTGCATCACATAGCGGTGGCGGAAGATGGTGGGGTCCAGGTCGCTGTACAGGTCGTCCTCGTTATACTGGGCCACATATTCGTCCCGGGCCTCCTGCCGGGAGACGAAGGTGCAGTCCGCCACGCCGGAGATGCCCGACAGTTGGGACTGGAGGCCCTGGGCCTCCTCATCCGTGAGGCTCTCGTCCACGAAGGCCACCACGGCGTTCTCCTTCTGCAGGTCCTGCAGGTTGATGTTGGCGTTGTAGGCCACCAGCGAGAAGGTGCCCATAATCAGCAGGCACGCCACGGTGACGCCGATGGCGGCAAAGGACATGAACCCGTGGGACAGCATATTGCCCACGCCCTCCCGGAAGAAATAACGGAAATTACGCATGGGCGGCCACCTCGTATCTGCCCACGCCGGTGGCGGCTACCACGCCGTGGTCGATCATAATGACCCGCTTGTCAAAATGATTCACCAGGCTCTTTTCGTGGGTCACCACCACCACGGTGGTGCCCAGGGCGTTGATGCGCTCCAGCAGGGTCATGATCTCCAGGGAGCGGGCGGGGTCCAGGTTGCCGGTGGGCTCGTCGGCCACGATGGTGCTGGGATTGTTCACCAGGGCCCGGGCGATGGCCACTCTCTGCTGCTCGCCGCCGGACAGCTCATCAGGGAACCGGCGGCCCTTGCCGTCCAGTCCCACCAGGCCCAGCACATAGGGGATGCGGCTTTTGATCTCCCTGGCGGAGGCCCCCACCGCCCGCATGGCCAGGCTCAGGTTATCGTACACGGTTTTGTTGCCGATCAGGCGGAAATCCTGGAAGATCACCCCCACGGTGCGGCGCATCAGGGGAATCTGATGCCGGGTGATGTTGCTCATGGAGAAGCCGTTGATCATCACCCGGCCCCGGGAGGGCACCAGCTCGCCGGTCAGCAGCTTGATGATGGTGGACTTTCCGCTGCCGGAGGGGCCCACCAGGAACACGAATTCTCCGTCCTGAATCTCAAAAGAAATGCCATTTAACGCATGGGTTCCATTTTCGTATGTTTTTTCAACATTTGTCATTCTGATCATGGGATAATACCTCGATGTATGCACACACGATGCCCTTTGACAGGCGTCGTCATTCGGCCTTTTTTTACTTCACGGAAACATTATAAACAAAAAGTTACAAAATGGCAACAAAAAAAATATTAAATCTTTGTGAATGCAGGCGGTAAAATATGGAAATTTTTTCAAGCGAAAACAGGCCGCCGGTGATACCGGCGGCCTGCGGGGTTTCGGCTGAGGCTCAGTTCATCTGCTTGCGGCGGGAGAGGTTCACGGTGCCGTCGTTCATCTCGTGGACGGAGTCCAGGCTCTTGCCGGTGCCGATGGCCACGCAGCTGATGGCGTTCTCCGCCACCACGGTGTGGATACCGGTGCGGGCGGTGATGAGCTTGTCGAAGCCGTCCACCAGGCTGCCGCCGCCGGTCATGACGATGCCGTTGTTGGCGATGTCCGCCACCAGCTCCGGCGGGGTGCGCTCCAGGACGCCGTGAATGGCCTCCAGGATCCGCTCCACGGGCTCCTCAAAGGCCTCCAGCATCTCGGTGGAGGTGACGGTGATGGTCTTGGGCAGGCCGGTCATCAGGCAGCGGCCCTTGATCTCGATGGTGGTCTCCTCCTCCTTGGGGAAGACGCAGCCGATCTGCATCTTCATCTGCTCGGCGGTGCGTTCGCCGATGAGGATGTTGTGCTTGCGGCGCATGTATTTGACGATGGCTTCGTTGAACTGGTCGCCGGCCACCTTGATGGAGGCGCTTTCCACCACGCCCTTCAGGGAGATCACGGCAATGTCGCTGGTGCCGCCGCCGATGTCCACCACCATGTGGCCCTCGGGCTTGGTGATGTCGATGCCGGCGCCGATGGCCGCGGCCACAGGCTCCTCGATCAGATACACATGACTGGCGCCGGACTGCAGGCCCGCGTCCACCACGGCGCGCTCCTCCACCTCGGTGATGCCGGAGGGAACGCAGATGATGACACGGGGCTTGAAGATGTGGTGGAAGCTGCCGCTGACCTTGCGGATGAACTCCTTGAGCATCCGCTCGGTCATGTCGTAGTCGGAGATGACGCCCTCACGCAGGGGACGGATGGCCACGATGTTGCCGGGGGTACGGCCCAGCATGGCCTGGGCGTCTGCGCCCACGCTGAGCAGGCGGCCGTCGTCCTTGTTGATGGCCACCACAGAGGGCTCATTGAGCACAACGCCCTTGCCCTTGACATATACCAATACCGATGCGGTACCCAGGTCGATACCGATATCCTTTGCTAAAGAACACATAATGCTGCACCTCATTTTTCTGATATGGACCACGGCCCCGGGGAGGGCCATTTAATTCCTGATATCCTATTATAATGGCGCTTTTCCCATTTTGCAAGAGAATTTGTGGGTTTTTCCAAATCGTAATCTTTTGTTCATAATTTGTAACCTTTGGGCCGGTGCTTCATTATGGACAGGCGGCGGGGATTTTATTCCTCCCGGGTGACGGCCAGGGTCAGGCCCAGCACGTCGGCGGCTCCCGCCTGGCGCAGGACCCGGGCGGCCTCCCCCAGGGTAGAGCCGGTGGTGCAGATATCGTCCACCAGCAGGAAGCGCTTTCCGGCGATGCGCTCCGGATGGACGGCCTCATAGGCCCCCAGGACGTTGGCCCGGCGGGCGTCGGCGTCCTCCAGGCCGGACTGGGGCGGGTTGTCCAGAATTTTGCGCAGGGTCTCCTGGGGCTCCACGTGCCACTCCACGCACAGGCTCCCGGCCAGATACCGGGCCTGGTCAAAGCCCCGCTTGCGCAGGCGCTTCCGGCTCACCGGCACCCAGGTGATGGCGTCGAACTCGCCGCCGAACTCCTCCGCCGCGCAGCGGGCCGTCAGGCTGCCGAAGCAGGGCAGGCCGCCCATGCGGCCCTTGAACTTGAAGTCCAGAATGGCACGGCGGACGGCGTCCTCGTAATACAGAGGCGCGGCCACCCGGCCCCAGGAGGTCTGGCGGACGGCCCGGTCCCCGGTGTAGGGCAGCTTCTTTTCGCAGCCGACGCAGATCAGCTCCTTATTGCCGATGTGCTGATTGCAGAAGGGGCAGCGCCGGGGGAACAGAAAGTTCAATGCCCCCTGCTCCAGCTGGTTCAGCCGTTCGTTGAGATCACTCATGCCCATGGTTTGGTCCTCCTTGCTTGAGTCTGCGGCGCAGGCCGCTGTATCGCCGGGTGCGGCGGTCATTTTCCGCCATGCGGCCGGGGATGGCGTCGTCGCCTACCATCACCAGCAGCTCCCTGGCCCGGGTGATGGCGGTGTACAGCACGCCCCGGACCAGCAGGTTGGGAGCCGCCGGGGCGGACACCAGCACCACCGCCCGGTATTCGCTGCCCTGGGCCTTGTGGACGGTCATGGCATAGGCCATGTCCAGCTGGCTCAGCAGGTCGGCGGTGTATACGCTGGTGCGGTCGTCGAACCGGATGGTCACCAGCTCGCCGGAGGGGTCGATGTCCTCCACCGTGCCCACGTCGCCGTTGAAGATGCCGCTGCCGGCCTCGCCGTCGTCCTTTTCCCAGAGGACGTCATAGTTGTTCCGGGTCTGCATCACCCGGTCCCCCACCCGGAAGATCATGTCGCCCCAGGTCTTCTGGCGCTTGCCCGGGGCCGGGGGGTTCAGAGCTGCCTGCAGGGCCCGGTTCAGGCTGACGGTGCCGGTCTCCCCCTTGCGGGTGGGGGTCAGCACCTGGATCTGCCCGGCGGGGATGCCCATCTTGTCCGGCAGACGGGTGCGGCACAGGTCCACCACCGTCTGCACCAGCCGGTCCGGCGAGCGGCGGCACAGGAAGAAAAAGTCGCTTTGCTTATTGCTCAGGTCCGGGGTCTGGCCCCGGTTCACGGCGTGGGCGCTGCGGATGATGGCGGACTGCTCCGCCTGGCGGAACACCTCCGTCAGGGTCACGGAGTCCACCGCGCCGCTGCGCAGGATGTCCCCCAGCACGTTGCCGGGGCCCACGGAGGGCAGCTGGTCCGGGTCCCCCACCATCACCAGGCGGCACCCGGGCTTCAGAGCCGCCAGCAGGGCGTCCATCAGCGGCAGGTCCACCATGCTCATCTCGTCCACGATGACGGCGTCGTCCTCCAGCAGGTCCTTTTCGTTTTTCTTGAAGGCCACCTCGCCGGTGAGCTCGTTGAAGGTCATGCCCAGGCAGCGGTGGATGGTCTGGGCCTCCCGGGAGCACAGCTCACTCATGCGCTTGGCCGCCCGGCCCGTGGGGGCCAGCAGCAGAACCGTCAGGCCCATGCGCTCCAGCAGGGTGACGATGCCCCGGGTGGAGGTGGTTTTGCCGGTGCCGGGGCCGCCGGTCAGCAGCAGCACCCCGCTCCGGGCCGCCAGCTCCACCGCCCGGCGCTGCTGGGGCGCATAGGCGATGCCCTGGCGGGCCTCCATCTCGGCGATGATTTTGTCCACGTTTTTCCCGGTCTGCCGGGGCGCGTCCCGCAGGGACAGCAGCCGCTGGGCCACCTGGGTCTCCGCCTGATACAGGCGCTGGAGATAGCAGGCCTGCACCCCCGCCACCGGCTCCTGGACGATGACGCCCCGGGCCAGCAGCCCGTCCAGGGCGGTCTCCAGGGCGTCCGGGTTGCCGCCAATCAGCTGGGCGGAGGCAAAAAGCAGCTTGTCCCGGGGCAGGAACACATGGCCGTTGTTCAGATTGTGGGACAGCTCGTATGTAAGGGCGGCCTCCACCCGGCAGGGGCTGTCGCCGTCGAAGCCCATGCTCAGGGCGATCTCGTCCATGGTGGAAAAGGCCACGCCGTAGGCCTGTCCCGTGAGAAGATAGGGGTCCTCCTTCAGCCGGGGCAGGGCCTGGGCTCCGTAGGCCCGGTACAGCTGCATGGCCAGAGGTACCGGCAGCTCATACCGGGCCAGAAATTCCATCACCCGCTTCAGTCCCGTCAGCTCCCGGAAGGCGGCGGACAGCTCCATGGCCTTCTTGGCGGTGATGCCCTTGACGGTTTGCAGCCGCTCCGGCTCCTCCTCGATAACGGCCAGGGTGTCCGCTCCGAAGCGGTCCACCAGCCGCTGGGCGGTGGCGGGGCCGATGCCCTTGAGAATGCCGGAGGCCAGATAGGCCGCGATGTCCTCCTCCGTCTCCGGCATGCGGCGCTCCACGGATTCCGCCGCGAACTGGGGGCCGTAGCTGGGGTGGTTGGTCCACACGCCGGTAACGGTCATCCTCTCGCCGGGGGCGGCGCAGGGGATGCACCCCACCACCGTCACCAGCTCGCCGTCGTCCGTCAGCAGGGAGAGCACGGTGTAGCCGTTGTCCTCATTCTGAAAAATCAGGCTTTGTACGGCGCCCTCCACCGTGCTTCGTTCGGCCATAGCGGCCCTCCTTATGGTAAATGGTCGGGGATCTCCGCCGCCGTCAGCAGCAGAAGATCGTCGTATCGCTCCGTCAGCTCCCGGGCCCGGCGCAGGTCCGCCCCCTCCAGGCCGCAGTCGCACAGCACGATGGGGACCGCCCCCCGCAGCTGCCGCCGCAGGTCCAGCATCTGGGCCGCCGGGGCGGCAAAGTCGCAGCCGGGCCGGGCGGGGATCAGCAGCATCACCCGGGCGGGCTCCCGCCGCCGCAGCCAGCCCGTCAGCAGCCAGAACAGGGCCGCCAGCCCCGTGGCCGCCAGAAAGGCCAGCACGCCGTCTTGCAGCACCTCCATACACTCACCTCGGTACCAGTGTATGCGGCGGCGGGGACGGGGGTGAGAGGCGGCAGAAACGTGTTGCATTCCGCCGCGCCATTTGATACAATAGCCATGGCACTGCACGAACGGCAGGCGGTTGGCTGATGATCCCCGAAAGGGGGTGACGCCATGCGGATTACATTACATATCGGGCCCTATACGGTTACGATCATTGTAAAGAAACGCGAAAACCGCCACTCGGCCAAGTGACGGTTTTCATTATGAATTCCTGATTGAACCGAGCCAACCGCTTGTCGCAGCGCCCTTTTCTGTGTTCATTATAGGCGGCGCAGGCCGTCTTGTCAAGCCCCGGGACCGTCTCCCGGGGCTTGATTTTCTTTTGTGCGGGTCAGGTACGGGGGGTTGTGCGGTTTAATACTGATAGCCCCGCTTTTCGTCGCGGAATTCCTCCACCCGGGCCCGGTAGGCCTTCATGGCGGTGTCCTCAAAGGCCAGGTGCACGTCCTTGGCTCCCATCTGCTCCAGCAGATACCGGGTGAAGGGCGGGTTCAGCGGCAGCAGGGGGCCGATGAGATAGGTGGCCATCAGGCCGCCCCGGAGAAAGCCCTCGGCAAAGGCCCCGGGATGGCGGCCCACACCCCGCTCCACCCGGAACAGGGGGTTCGCCAGCTCATCATCGGGATAGGTGTGGCCGAACAGGCTCTTGAAACCAACGATTTCCATATCCTGGAAGCTCCCCAGCAGGAAGCTGTTGTGCCGCTTCATCATGTGATACTCGGCGTGGGTGGGGAGGATGCCCAGGCCGTCGAAGGCGCGCTTGCCGTCGATGACCACATATTCGCCCAGAGCGTCCAGGGCGTTGCCGGTGGCCAGCATCAGGCCGCCGCCGTCCACATAGCGCTCCAGCTCCGCCTTATAGGGGGTCAGGGCCTGGACCATCAGCTGCAGGCCCCGCTCGGTGGCAGAGCCCACGTACACCAGGTCCACGCCGCCGTCCAGAAAGGCGGGGCGGTCCTTCAGACCGGTTTCCACCACCTCCATCTCCGGGCAGGACTGGCGCAGATAGGTGACGTTCATCAGGTCGCCGCAGAGGTTGGCCACCTCGGGGAACAAAATCTCGGTTTTCATGCCTGCACCTCCTGCTCCGCCGCCCGGGAACGGGCGATATCCTTCATCTGGTCATATACCTGATAGGCAAGTTCCAGGGTGTCCGTGCCGTAGAGCACATACAGCTCGTCGCCGGGCTCGTAGGCCATCATGGCCGCCGCGTCGTGCTCGTCCTTGGCGCAGGCCAGGCGGTCCTCCGGCACGCCGGCCATCAGGCAGCGGAGCTTGTAGTCCTCGCACCGCAGACCGGTGCACACCACCCGGACGATGCTCTCGTCCGCCAGATACTCAAAGTCCGTATCGTAGAACCAGCAGACGTTTTCCGACCAGTGGGGCACGTCCGTCAGGGAGTTCATCAGCAGCATGACTTCTTTCTTGCCGGGGCGGGAGGCGATATACTGGAACACCCGGGAGCAGGCCAAGGCGTTCTTGTCCTTGGCCATTTCCCGGACCAGGGTGACGTTTCCGGCCTGTTCCACGTTGTGGCGGCTTTCGGTGATGGCGGACTGGGACAGCACCCGGGCGATCTCGTCATGGGCGTAGCCCAGCTGACGCAGCACGGCGATCACCGTGACCATGTTGTAGACATTGAACACGCTGTCGCAGATCAGGGTATAGGGGTATTCTTTTCCGTCCTCCCGGATGGTCATGGTACCGCCGGGGATATCCACGTTGGTGGCCAGATAGTCGCTGTCCGGGGAGTGGAAGCCGCAGTCCTGACACACGGCCCGGCCGATGTGGTGATAGCGGCGGTATTCATAGCGCAGCTTCCCGGCGCACTTGGGGCAGATGCGCACGTCGTTGATGTGGTTGACGCACTCCACGGTGTCCGTGGGCAGGCGGTCGATGCCGAAATACACCCGTTCATTTTCCGGAGCCAGGCCGCAGGAGATCAGGTCGTCGGCGTTGAGCACCAGCCTGGACGAGGCGGGAACGCTGCGGCTGATGATGTCCGCAATAAATTCCGCGTGGGCGTTGCGCATGATGCTGTCCCGGAACAGGTTGGTGACGGCGATATAGTCCGGGGTGATGTAGGGGTACACCCGGACGCTGGAGCGCTCGTCCACCTCCAGCACGGCCATGTCATAGTCCTTTACCCGGCCTGCCAGGTCGCAGCCCTTCAGCAGGGCGGTGGCGATGCCGCTGGCCACGTTGGAGCCCGCCCGGTTGATGAGGACCCGGTGACCCGCCTTTTCCAGGGTGTCCGCCAGGAGATTGCTGACGGTGGTTTTACCGTTGGTGCCGGTGACGGCGATGATGGTTTTGGGCCGGCCCACATACTTCAGGAAATCCGGGCACAGCTTCAGGGCCAGGGTGCCGGGGAAGTCCGTTCCGTTGTGGCGGGTGATCTTCAGCGCCGGGACGGACAGCTTCGCCATCCACAGCGCAAACAGGAATCGCAGTTTACCCATTGTGTTCAAGCCTCCTTGGTAACAATCGCCGCCGCCCGGCAGCTGCAGCCGTCGGCATTTTCAAATTTCAGGGGCATGGTCAGGAACGTGAATTCCCGGCCGATGAGCTGCGCCAGCCCCTTGAGGTTCTCGGTATTCACCAGCCCCGCGGAAAACAGGGTCAGGTGGTTGGGGTAATCCACCGTGTCGCAGGGGTCCAGAGAGATGGAATCCTCTCCCACCCCCTTCAGGGGCAGGCCCGCCACGAACCGGGCGGCCTCCTCGGTCAGACACGGAAACCCCTCATAATAGGCATCGGCGCCCCAGTATTGGTCCCACCCGGTGCAGAACAGGAGAAAGTCCGTGTCCCGCAGGGCGGCCTCGTGCTGCAGCAGCAGGTCCAGGGGAATTTGGGACAGGCCACGGCAGTCCAGCACATAGCCACGGCCCACAAAGCGGTCCGGACCGAAGCTGTCCAGGGTGGGGGCCCCGTCCATCATGTGGGCGGGAGCGTCCATGTGGGTGCCGGTGTGGGAATACATATGCAGCAGGGTCTCCCGGTAGCCGCACTGGGAAACGGTGCAGGCGGTGGTGAGCCGGGGCGGCTCCGTGCCGGGATAGACGGGCATGTCCTCCCGGATGGTGTGGGTCAGATCGATAACAGTCATGCTTGCTTCCCTCCTTCGGGCGGTGTTTCGCGGGTGTGCAGGTATACCATCAGGGCCGCTATGTCGGCGGGGGATACGCCGGAGATGCGGCCCGCCTGGCCCAGGTTCTCCGGCCGCAGGGCGGCCAGCTTCTCCCGGGCCTCCAGCCGCAGGCCCTGGATATGGCTGTAATCCATGTCCGGCGGCAGACGGCGGCGCTCCAGCTTTTCAAACTCCTCCACCTGCTTTTCCTGGCGGCGGATGTAGCCCTCGTATTTCACGGTGATCTCCACCTGCTCCCGGACGGCCGGGGGCAGGTCCGGCGGGACCGGGTCGAAGGGAGTCAGGTCGTCATAGCCCACCTGGGGCCGCCGCAGCAGGTCGATGAGGCGGCAGCCGTCGGGCACCGGGGCGGTGCCCAGGTCCGTCAGCAGATTGTTCAGGGCTGCCGAGCCGGGGATGCCGGTTTTCTCCAGGCGGCGGATCTCCCGCTCCACGGCGGCGTATTTCTCCTCCACCCGCCGCAGCCGCTCGGCCGATACCAGGCCGATGCGGCAGCCGATGGGGCACAGGCGGCGGTCGGCGTTGTCCTGGCGCAGCAGCAGGCGGTATTCCGAGCGGCTGGTCATCATGCGGTAGGGCTCCTGGGTGCCCTTGGTCACCAGGTCGTCGATGAGGGTGCCGATGTAGCTTTCGCTGCGCTTCAGGATCAGCGGCTCACGGCCCAGCAGGGCCAGCGCCGCGTTGACGCCTGCCACAAAGCCCTGGACCGCCGCCTCCTCATAGCCGGAGGAGCCGTTGAACTGTCCCGCGCCGTACAGGCCCCGGATCGCCCGGGTCTCTAAGGTGGGGCGCAGGGCCGTGGGGTCGATGCAGTCGTATTCGATGGCGTAGGCCGGGCGCATCATCTCCGCCCGCTCCAGGCCGGGGACGGAGTGCAGCATGGCCAGCTGCACGTCCTCCGGCAGGGAGGAGGAGAAGCCCTGGATGTACATTTCCTCCGTGTCCAGGCCCATGGGCTCGATGAACAGCTGGTGGCGCTCCTTATCCGGGAAGCGGACGATCTTGGTTTCGATGGAGGGGCAGTATCGGGGTCCCACCCCTTGGATGACCCCGGAATACAGGGGGCTTTTGTCCAGGTTTTCCCGGATGATGCGGTGGGTCTCCGGGGTGGTGTAGGTCAGCCAGCACACCGCCCGGTTTTCCGGCGGGGCCGGGGTCTCGAAGCTGAAGGGCAGGGGAGAGGGGTCCCCCTCCTGGAGCTGCATTTGGGAAAAGTCGATGCTTCGCCGGTTCACCCGGGGCGGCGTGCCGGTTTTGAACCGCCGCAGAGGCAGGCCCAGGGCCAGCAGGCTCTCCGTCAGGGGGCCGGCGGCGTGAAGGCCGTCGGGGCCGGATTCCTCCACGCAGTCGCCCACGATGGTGCGGCCCCGGAGATAGGTGCCGGTGCACAGCACCACCGCCCGGACCCGGTATACCGCCCCGGTGCGCAGCACCACGCCGGTGACGCGGCCGTTTTCCGTCCGCAGGGCCACCGCCTCCGCCTGGCGCAGGGTCAGGTGCTCCTGCATCTCCAGGGTGTGCTTCATCACCTGCTGATAGGCCCGGCGGTCCGCCTGGGCCCGCAGGGACCACACGGCGGGGCCCTTCCGGCGGTTGAGCATCCGATACTGGATGCAGGCCCGGTCCGCCGCCCGGGCCATTTCGCCGCCCAGGGCGTCCAGCTCCCGGACCAGGTGGCCCTTGGCGGTGCCGCCGATGGCGGGGTTGCAGGGCATATTGCCCACGGCGTCCAGATTGATGGTCAGGCACACCGTTTCCAGCCCCAGGCGGGCGGCGGCCAGAGCCGCCTCGATGCCGGCGTGTCCCGCGCCGATGACGGCGATATCAAATTGTCCCGCGTCAAATTCTCTCATACAGGCTCCTTATGTGCGCCGCAGGGTCAACACCGCCACCTCCGGGCGGTTGAACAGGCGCACCATGCCGCCCAGGCCCCGGGAGACAAATACCTCCGCGCCCCGGCAGGTGTAAAATCCGTTGGTATAGGAGGGCAGCAGCGTGCCGCCGCTTCCCAGCAGCCCGTCGGTAAAGGGCAGACGCCACAGGCCGCCGTGGCCGTGGCCCGACAGGGTCAGATCCGCCCCCAGGGCGGCGTATTCCGATTCAAACAGGTTGTTCCGGTGGGCCAGCAGCAGCCAGAAGCCCTCCGGGGCGGCGTCCCGGACCTCCCGGGCCACCTGCTGGGGCGTTTTCTGGTCGGCGTAGCCGTTGGGGTCGTCGATGCCCGCCAGGAGCAGGCTGTCGCCGCCCCGCTGAAGCGTCACGAAGCCGTTGTGGAGCCAGGTGACGCCGCAGTCCGCCAGCAGGGCCGCCGTTTCCTGCATCTTTCCGGCGGCCCACTCGTGGTTGCCGGAGACGAAATAGCAGGGGGCCAGGGCCGTGAGCCTTTCCAGCAGAGGGCGCAGGTACGCCGGGTCCGTCCACTCGTCCACGAAATCCCCCACCAGGGCGATGACGTCCGGGTGGGCGGCCTCCACCGCCGCCGCCAGGCGGCGGTTGTCCCGGCCGAACTGACGGCCATGGAGGTCCGACAGCACCACCAGCCGTCCGCCGTCCCAGCCCGGGGGCAGACGGGAGGAGGAAAATGCGTATTCCTCGACGGAGAGGGTGTAGTTCCCCCACCACAGGCCCGCTCCGGCCAGGGTCAGGGCCGCCAGCAGCAGCGGCAGGGTCTTCTTTCTGCGTTTTTCCTTGTGGGCCACGGCGGCACCTCCTTTCCCGCTGTCACTTATTATATAATAGGTTCCCCGGGGTTTGCAAGTCCTTTGTTGTGCATAATAGCAAAAAATGATGAGCGGTTTTTATGAAAAATGTAGATTCTCACCCTTGCAAAACCGGGCCGGGCGGGGTATACTATAACCGTGAAAAGAGAAGAAAGGAGCGTGATACAATGACCAACATCTTCATGAAGGGTGACCTGGATGACATGATCTTCGAGGGTTCCGACTGGCAGCCCAGCGAGCGGTAAGTGATCCGGCTATACCAAGGAAGAAGCCACGCTTGTGCGTGGTGATTTTTTTTACAGAAAAAGCGTTTTACGAAGGGATGCGCCGCAAGGCGCTTTTTTTGTGCCCATTTATGGGGCCCGTCTGCGGCGGCACAGGTCCGCGATGATGAGCGCGGCGCAGCACAGCAGCACCGCCGCCAGAATGAGAATGGCGCAGCTGCGGAAGAACGCCTCCGGCAGGATCAGGATCACCGGGTCCGTGGCCGGGTCAAAGAGCCAGTTGTCCTTGCCGGGAAAGAAGATGCTGTGGAACACCGTGAAGGCCCGGTCGAAATCCAGGGCCGCCAGGACGCCGGCTATGGCCAGCGCCCCGCCCAGGCCGCAGCCGGCCCAGAAGCCGGGACTGTGGCCCGCCAGGGGACACAGGGTCAGGCCCTTTTTCCGCCGCAGAGCGTACAGCACCAGCAGCACCGCCATGCACACCGCCAGCACCCGAAGGTCCAGCAGGAACAGCCGCCGCACATCGGCGAAGTGGCTGGCTCCCTCCTGGGAGAAGGACAGCACACCGGCGGCAAAGTCCGGGCGCTTGCCCAGGCAGTAGTCCATCACGTCGTCAAAGGCCGCCCCGATCTGCTCCGCCGTCAGGCCGCTGCGGGCGGGGATGCTCAGAGGCTCGATCTGGGCCCGGTAGAAGGGCCGGATCAACAGCGGCAGGGCGATGGACCCGGTCAGGATGGTCAGGGCCATGGCAAAGGCCGCGAAAACGGACAGCAGCTTCCTCATGAAACATCCTCCTTCTTCCGGCCGGACAGCACCAGCAGCACCTGACCCGGCAGGTAAAACAGCCACATACCCACCTGGGCAAAGGCGGCAAGCCAGCCGGGAAACAGCTCCGGCTGGTTATGAACGCCCACGCACACGTCGCACAGCAGGAACAGCCACAGTCCCCAGGCAAACAGCGGCATGGAAAGGGAAAGTGCCTGACAGGCATTGACCAGGAAATTGGCGAAATACACCGCCGCCAGCAGGTTCAGCGGCGACAGCAGGCCCAGGGCCCAAAGCCCCACCCAGGCCGCTGTCACCAGGAACAGCCGCAGCCCCCACAGGGAACGGCCGCACCGGCGGAGGATACGGATCAGGTACAGCCCCTGGACCCCGCAGAACAGGGCCACCCCCGCGCCGTACCAACGGTTCAGCAGCAGAAGAAAGGTGTCGGCCCCCAGGGTCAGGGCCATGGCGGCGGCCATCAGGCGGCTGCCGCCCCGCCGGGCGAACAGCCCGGAAAACACCAGGCACACGGCGATGGAGGCGTATTTCACCGGGTCGCCGCTGCCGCCGGTAAGGTCCAGGGTCATAAATATCGCGTACAGGGCCGCCTCCAGCCCCAGAAAGGCCGCCGTCACAGGTCCCACAGCTGCGGGTCGCTGGCGGAGACACACAGGGCCCCGGCGCTCAGCGCCGCCGTGACATCGGCCTTGTCCGCCAGCAGGCCCCCGGCGATCAGGGGCACCGGCAGCTCCCGGGACAGCCGGGCGATGACCCTGTAAATGGTACCGGGCAGCACCTCAATCAGGTCCGGCATCCCCATGCCCGTCTCCTTCCCCAGGTTGCTGACGGCCTTGGAGTCGATGGCGAACACCCGCAGCACCGTCAGCATGCCCAGCTCCCGGCCCCGGCGGATGATGTGGGGCCGGGTGGAGATGATCCCGTCGGCTCCGTAGGAGCGCAGATAGTCCACGGCGATCTCCCTGGGGGCCAGCCCGGCCACCAGGTCCCCGTGGACCACCGCCTGCTTCCCGGCCCGGTGGACCCGGTCCACCAGACCCGCGATATTCAGAATGTCGCCGCACAGCAGGAACACCGCCGCTCCGTCGTGGGCCAGGGCCAGGTCCAGGGTCTCCGGCTCCTTCACCGCCGGGATCACCGGCGTCCGCTCCAGCAGCGGCAGCATGGGATGGGACATAGGGCGGACCCTCCTTCCGCAATTTTCTCTCCCTATGTTACCACGGTAGGTGGGCAAATTTCAACGATATTTTCAGGAAAAAGTGCTTGACAGGGGAGGGAGGGTCTGGTATACTATCCTGGAAAACAAAGAAGGCTGGATGCATCCGCCTCACCTCCCGCCCCAGGCAAAGAGGTCAACAGCGATTTTCGTCAGGGCTTCCGTTATGGGGGCCGTGCCGCTGCGCGGATGCAAGGGATGCATTCGCGTTTTTTTATTTATCGAATGGAGGTGCGACGGTTATTAGCAAGGTAGAGCATGAACTCAATGAAGAGATCCGGGATAAGGAGATCCGCCTCATCGGCGAAGACGGCGAGCAGCTGGGCATTGTGTCCTCTGCGGAGGGCCTGCACATCGCCGAGGAAAAGGGACTGGACCTGGTAAAGATTTCCCCCCAGGCGACGCCGCCTGTGTGCAAGCTCATGAACTATGGCAAGTTCAAGTTCGAGCGCAGCAAGAAGGAGAAGGAAGCCAGAAAGAACCAGCACGTGGTGGAGATCAAGGAAATTCGCATGTCTCCGGGCATCGATGTCGGCGACTTCAACACCAAGCTGAAAAATGCGCAGAAGTTCCTGGCTGACGGCAACCGGGTGAAGGTCTCCGTCCGCTTCCGCGGCCGCGAGATGGCGCATACGGATATCGGCCGGGATCTGCTGAAGAAGTTCGCGGAGCTTTGCGCCGACGTGGCCACCATGGATAAATCCGCCAAGATGGAGGGCCGGCTCATGTCCATGTTCCTGTCCCCCAAGGCCCAGAAGGCCGGAAAATAACACACGAGTTCTTCCCGCCCCGGCGGGAGAATAGATGGAAGGAGTAATATTATGCCTAAACTGAAGACCCACAGCGGCGCCAAGAAGCGCTTCAATCTGACGAAGTCCGGCAAGGTCAAGAGAGCGCACGCTTTCAAGAGCCACATCCTCACCAAGAAGGACACCAAGCGCGGTCGTCGCCTGCGCAGCGGCACCTATGCCGACTGCACCAATGAGGCCACCATCCGCAAGATGATCCCCTACAAATAAGAGACGGATATCGTTAGAAATAGGAGGCAATTAAGAAATGGCACGTGTTAAAGGCGCTATGATGGCGCGTAAAAGAAGAAATAAGACTCTGAAGCTGGCCAAGGGCTACTGGGGCGCCAAGTCCAAGCACTTCAAGATGGCCAATGAGCAGGTCATGAAGTCCCTGACCTACGCCTATGTGGGCCGCCGCCTGAAGAAGCGGGACTTCCGCCAGCTGTGGATCACCCGCATCTCCGCCGCCTGCAAGCTCAACGGCATGAACTATTCCACCTTCATGCACGGTCTGAAGGTGGCCGGCATCCAGATCAACCGCAAGATGCTCTCTGAGATGGCCATCAACGACGCCGTGGCTTTCACCGCCCTGTGCGACATCGCCAAGAAGGCGTAAACGGATACGCGGAACATACGACATAAAAAATCAGGTCCGGAAACGGACCTGATTTTTTTGTTCCAAAAGGGCCTGGCCCTTTTGGGACAAAAGGCTTGCAGACTGAGAAGTGTTTTTGCGACGTACACGCCGCCGCAAAAACGGATTGCATTTTCTTTACTTCCATTATTCCGGCCCGCGCTCTTGCGCGGCGCTTTGGTTTTTGCTATACTCATGATAACACCTGAACCCGACTTTAAGTCAAGATCTTGAGGCGGGATATCTGTAAATTTTGCTTGAAGGGAGGCACAGAAGTTGAAACAACGCACCTATATTGCCATTGACCTGAAATCCTTCTATGCCTCCGTGGAGTGCCGGGAGCGGGGGTTGGATCCGCTGGACACCAACCTGGTCGTTGCGGATGAGAGCCGGACGGAGAAAACCATCTGTCTGGCGGTGACGCCCTCCCTCAAAAGCTACGGTATCTCCGGGCGCAGCCGGCTTTTCGAGGTGAACCAGCGGGTCCGGGAGGTGAACGCCCGGCGGCAGCAGAAGGCCCCGGGGCGAAAGTTGGAGGGTTCATCTCACTTTTTCTCCCGGTTGCAGGCTGACCCGGCCCTTGCCGTGGACTTCCTCATCGCGCCGCCGAGAATGGCGTACTACATGGAGTACAGCACCCGCATTTATCAGATTTATCTCAAGTACATCGCGCCGGAGGACATGGTGGTCTACTCCATCGACGAGGTGTTCATGGACGTCACCGACTATCTCAGCACCTACCGGCTGACGGCCCGGGAGCTTGCCATGAAGATCATTCTCGACGTGCTGGAATCCACCGGCATCACGGCAACTGCCGGAATCGGGACAAACCTCTTTCTTTGCAAGGTAGCCATGGACATTGTAGCGAAGCACATCCCCGCCGATAAAAACGGCGTCCGCATTGCAGAGCTGGACGAGATGAAGTTTCGCCGTGAGCTGTGGTCACACCGGCCTCTCACCGATTTCTGGCGGGTGGGCCGGGGCATCGCAAAGAAGCTGGAGGAGAACGGGATGTTCACCATGGGCGATGTTGCCCTCTGCTCGGAGCGGAATGAGGACCTGCTTTATAAGCTCTTCGGCAAGAACGCGGAACTGCTCATCGACCATGCGTGGGGCTGGGAGCCCACCACCATTGCGGCCATCAAGGCGTACCGCCCCAGCTCCAACAGTCTCAGCTCCGGTCAGGTCCTGCACTGCCCCTATGAGGCGGACAAGGCAAAGCTGGTCGTCCGGGAGATGACGGACCTGCTGGTGCTGGATTTGGTGGATAAGGGGCTTGTCACCGATCAGATGGTGCTGACCGTGGGCTATGATGTTGAGAACCTGACCGATCCGGCGCGGCGGGCCAGGTATCACGGCCCGGTGGAAACCGACCGCTATGGCCGCCGGATCCCGAAGCAGGCCCACGGCTCTATTAACCTTGACAGTCACACATCATCTACGAAGAAAATAATGTGCGCCGTGTCAGAGCTGTTTGACCGGATCGTGGACAGGAATCTCCTGGTGCGGCGCATGTATGTCGTTGCAAATCATGTCCTGCCGGAAGCGGACGCACCGAAGAAGAACGACGGCGCCGTTCAGCTGGACCTTTTTACGGACTACGCCGCCCAGGAGGAAAAGCAGAAGGCGGAGGACGCCGCCCTGGAACGGGAACGAAAAATTCAGAAGGCGGCACTTGCCATCAAGAAGAAGTACGGAAAGAACGCCATCCTCAAGGGAATGAATTTGCAGGAGGGCGCAACGGCCAAGGACCGCAATGCGCAGATCGGCGGGCATAAGGCGTAGAGAATGGAATAAATTGGAATTTATAAAGGAGAATATTGATGAAACTATTTTTATGT
>UMHC01016361.1_pt1 | contig 47867 bp, 34 predicted proteins | sample 1965381 | NCBI WGS metagenome assembly UMHC01 (sample SAMEA4836083, study PRJEB28245) | human gut metagenome | biome: gut microbiome; material: fecal sample | place: Denmark | collected 2008 | reverse complement strand
TGTTAAAAAATGCACACCAGTCCCTTCAAAACTGTTAAAAAATGCACACCCCTAATAAATTATATAATAAATTATATAATAAATTATATGTCAGGCACGTATGTGCAAGAAAGGAGAAAATATGACAGATAAAGAAGAAAACCGCAAGGCACCTAAGTTGAGTTTTAGCGTAGACCCAGAGAAATTGGAAAATAAAAATTGTGACTACAATGCGATGGGCAGTCTAATGTTGGACACTAAGTTGGAGAAGGACAACACGAGAATTTTGTCGATGCAGGATAGTCGAGCCAGATTGAAAAGTGTAGGATTGACCAACTATCAGATTAGAAAAGTCATGAGCTGCTTTGAATCTTTAGAAGTTATTAAGATAGATGGTATGAATGTTATCTTGCAGCCAGTGGAAGGGCAGTATGTTACGATTCCAGTGGATACAGTTAGGTTTTGTCTTAGTGCGTTGAGCGCAGATTGCTTCAAGACATATTGTTATCTTAAAAGGTGGTATCAGCTTCACGAAGCATTCTTCAAAGGTGGTGAGAACTATTTCTTTTCTCGTACAGAGATTTTAAAGGCGCTTGGATATTATAAGGATGCGAGGAATATCCGCCGAGTAGATGAATTTCTTATCGTGCTTAGAGATGTTGGCCTTATCGAGTATGCGGAGAAGGCTGTATATCGCAAGGGGAAAAAGGGTCTTTATACTGAACTATATAGGGTAAATGATTATGCACGTGCGCAAAAGGAATCTATTGAGAATACACTGAGAGAAATGAAAGTATTTACTGAGTATACCGAGTCTGGTTGGCTGACTCTACAGCAGGTAAAAGAATGTTATGGAAATTTAGATGAATCTGTTGGCGACCAATGGCTTAAACATTTAGCTAGGTCTAGGGGAAACGAAAACAAGAAAGATGCTATTTTGTCTTTATCTAAAAATGAATTGAATCTTGATAGGTTCTGTGATGATTATATAGAAAATGGTGCAGAGTTGATTAAAGAAGCTATTCAAAAGCTATAGAGAAAGCCCATATAAGGTTAAAAATGATTACATGGACTAGTTTGTTGAAATGCGCATTTTACCAGTTCAGCAAACCAATGTCAAGAAAAATTTTTAGCCCAAAGCCCAACCTTTTTAATTTTCGATTCCAACGCGCTATTGGTTTATAAAAACGATTTTCAATTTCATTTTCATTTCCATTTCGGTTTTCAAAACCAAATTCATTCTAAAAAGTTCTTGCGGCCAGTGAAAACTTATAGTATAATATAATTAAAGAAAGGGGAGGGGATAAGAAACCTCCCGTGGGTTCCAAGAGAAAGAAGATTAACATGACCCAGTTTGAGATTTACAACACCATCAAGTCCGCTATGTTCGACAACGCAGACGTTGTAGAGTTCTGCAATAAGCAGCTGGCGGCGATTGAGCGCAAGCGCGCTAAGGACGCTGAGAAGACCGCTGAGAAGCAGGCTTTCCTTGACGAGATTTACGCAGCTCTCAAGTCTTTTGACGAGCCTGCGACCTCTAAGGCTGTGGCTCTGCACATGGGCGAGGGTGTCAGCTCCCGTAAGGTTGCGGCCAACATGCGTTCCCTCGTTGAGGACGGTCGTACCGAGAAGGTTGCAGTGAACAGCAAGACCTTCACGTACAAGGCTCTGTAGCAAAATATTTAATAAGTAGGGTCTACTTATTAGAGTTTTCAATTGGAAGGGCCGTGGAGTCCATTTGACGGGACTCCCGGCCTATTCCAAGAGATAGAAGGAAGTAAGCATATGCGGCATACCTATTATGATATGAAGGGTAACGAGCATACCATAGATATTCCTGATGAATATATCGAGTCCAAGAGACAGCAGGCAATACTCAAGGCAAGTGCTGCCAACCTTTATTTGATTGAAAATGGAATCGAATATGACGCAGCCTATCGACCTGATACAGACAAGAAGGAGAAGAAAGTGTCTGAAAAGCGATTGATTATGAATTCCATTGCGGACGCACTGGGAGAGCTTACCATGACCATCGGCGACTGGGAGGATGCGCCGCATGGTATTGAGGTAGGCGATGACGGCAAAATCCGATTCATTCTCAATTCCAAGACGTATGAATTGTCTATGGTGTGCAAGCGCAAGCCTAAGAAGAAGTAGATGCGGCCAAAATTTTTGGGCAAGAGTGTGTAATTTATATCTTAGTAAAAACATATATTAAAAAAACACTTTTTAAATGTAACTAAATTAGTCACATTTCCGCATTGATTTTCACTTACAAAAAGCATGTGCCGCACACTTCTTTTTCCTCTGTCTCTTGGCTTATGTAAGATTATTTGGCGATTGATTTTGAGTTTCTACTGGCCGCAGGAATCAAGACAAATCGACTTATTTTTCTTATGCCGTACAGGGGTACCGCAAGAAAACGATTAAAATTCATTTTAGAACACTCTCTTGGCATACGCTTATGATAGTTCTATCCCTTCTCGCCATATAGGCCTCGCCATATAGGCGGGGAGGGATTTTTTTATTTAATTTTATGATTGACTTTCGTTTTAGGATTTTGCGGCGGCTGGATGGCAGGCCCCATTTCTACACAATTTCGCCATATGGGCGCAACGGCGGCGGCAGTCCCAAATATGGTATTATTGTATAGTATTCCTCTATTATATTATACCATACAATTTTCAGTTTGTCAAGTACCTTCACAAAACCAACACGGAATCTCCACAAATAACAGTTAGGTACCTCACAATGATTCGGAGTTTACCTAGGGTAACACTTGCTCGGGTCGTTCTGTACCTAACTTAATTTTTTTCGCGTGTGCGGCCTTGTAATAGCCCTAGAAGGCGCGATAGCTAAAAGTGCCTAGGAACGCAAGGGAACCGGGCGCGAGGCCGTTAAAACGCGTTTCAGGCGCTCAGTTTTTGTGTAAAAGTTGTGTTTTTGCTTGAAAAATCTTGACAATAAGGTACCTAATCGTGTAAAATCGACCCAACTATGGATTTTCTGTGAATTTTTTTAAAAAGTCTTGACTTTTTCGCGCGTTTGTGCTAGGTAGGGAGATCTTTTTCCTACCTTTTTAGTAGGAATTAAACGCAAAGAAAAGCCTACCTATTCGGTAGGCTTTTCCCCGGTTAGACGCTATCTAATGCGAACTGTTTAAGTAGCATTTGAGCGCATTTTATGAGAATATCTCCATCCTCCCCTTCACCGCTCGCGTAGGCGTTACCGCCTAGTTGCGTTAACGTGTGAACCACTTTATGAATCTCGGTAGGTAGCAAAACTACGTTCCCGCTTGCCATGCTGTTCACGTGGTGAGCCTCAAGCCCACGCCCTAGGCGTTGCAATTCTTTATCGGGTAGCTCGCCAAATGCCGCTATAAGCGCGTTTCGTCTGTAGGCTTCCAAGTGTGACCTTCCCTATGCTGTTTTATAGGTGGCGGCTACGCTACGATAACATACGCCGTCTTGTTGTTGATAGGTGTCGCCTTGCGAACACGCTTCTCGGCAAGCAGGACGTTCACCACGACGCCCGCCTTGGAGAAGGTCTTAATCTCGGCGGGATGCTTCGCCATCACGTCATTGAGCGTAAACGGCTCACCATCGGCAAACTCAAGCGCCACCTGCTCGGCGAGCGCCTTGTTCAACTGAGCCGTCTTAGATGGCGCCTTGGGCTTGGAGGCGCTCTCCTTGAGAACATGGAACTTGTGAGAAACCTTGCGGGCAAGGTTCTCGGGAGTGTGCTTCTCGGGGTCATAGTTGTCCCCAAGAGCCTTGGCGATAGCCTCGGGCGAGATACCGCCAGCGACGTTCACCAAAGCGGCAAACATCTGGTAGTCGGTGAACTGGAACTTGGTGCGAGTGGTAGCCATAGCTAACCCCTTCCCGTCCTTGGACTCGGGTGAATCGCCGTTCGGTTCTTTTTTCCCCTGTCCCCTTTGGACAACTATTACTTTACTAGTTGTATCAATTTTTGGCAATACCTAATTTTGTAATTGTGTTCAAAATATGGAAACAGCAGGTCAGACGGTCGACTTTTCAGATTCTCGAATTTGGCGATAGTCGATTAGTAGCCCAAAATGAATAGAATTAAGTAGTTCGTGCATAAAAATTAAGATATTTTAGGATTATGGATAATTTGTGGTCAAAACGAGAAACTACAAAAAAAATTGTTGACAAACCTATTCAGGTGGGTGTATAATTTTGAACCCAACCTCGGTACTATGGTAGCGCGATACTTAGATAATTAAAGCGCTATGCTTTAGAATTAGAGCGCGATACTTTGCTATGCGGAGCGCGATAATTTTTGAAGCGTTTTAAAAATTGAAGCGTTTCAATCGGGATTTGTGAAGGAAATATGTTTTCAAAAATTTTTGAAAATAATGCTTGACAAAACTATTCGGGTGGGTGTATAATTTTTTGCGCCATAAATGGCGTTTTGATGGAGTTTACCTGGGTAAACTTCTAGATCCAAAGTTACCAGTGGTTAACTTTGCTTGATTAGTTAGGTACCTAACGAAGCCATGAGAGCCGATTTAAGCGGTGTTAACTGTAGTTAACTTCTTGCCGGATAATGCGGTACCTAAATAAAAAAATATCGCCATAGCGGCCATGAGACGCGTTTTAAGATGCCATTATGCCAAAGTGCCTATTTAAAATAATAGGCTTGCCGCACGCCCTAGGGCGCTAGAATCGCTTTTGCTCATGGCAAAAGAAAAGGGAAACGGTTTAACCGTTTCCCTATTGTCTAAAGGTCGAGCGCTTTAAATGCCGCGCTTGCGTCACGCCAACCTTGGCCACGTGAACCGTGGCGCGTCTTTTTGTGCTTTGCCTTTGCCGCAAGCAAAATAGCTGCTTCAATGCGCGCGTCTGAAAGTGCCGTATGGTCTTCTGTAAAGTCATGCTTATTGTTGATGAAACGATAAACGCTTTCCGCGCTAGTAGACGGGTTTCCGCTAGGCGTAAATGCTCCAGTTGCTACGCAATACTTTAGATAGCGCTTAGAACTAGTAATGTTACTTGCGTAGTCCCAAACGTCTTTAAGACGTAGCTTGAACGGCATGAACCACGTGGCAAAACCGTTTGAATACGTGCGCAAAGTGTTGTTTAGCGCTATCTCGTCAAAGCGGCAATTGTAAGCCCATGCGCTTTTTACGTTGCACTCTTTACAGTCGGCTTTGAACGTGCGCCAAACCTCACAAAAAGACGCTTCAACCCATTCGCCCGACTTGATGCCATCATAATAAGCCGGAATTTTATCCGCATAGTAAGCGCTTTTCATAAGGTCAACTTGATAGAACGTATCAGTAACAATAAAGGAACGCTCACGAATAACGTTATTGTCGTTGTCGCGGATGGTATAACCAAAGTCATAGACCAAAGACGTTTCGGGGTGAGCCTTGCCGTCTTTGTAGTTAACCGTGGGCGCGGTTTCTGTATCGAGTACAACAAAATTAGCCATTGGAAACTCCTTTAATGTTTGGGCTAATCACTACACTTATAATAATAACTGTTTGCGCCAAAAGTGCAAGCATTATTTTAAATTATTTTGTTTACCATAGCTAACTTGCCAAAGTTAACCATAGCTAACTCAAGGTACCTAACTGTAGAGAACGTGTAAGTCATAATGAGTAGGCTATGTTCGGTGCCGTTGTCCTCCCGACTAAGATTAGTATAGCACTTTCAGGAAATGCCGCACGCGAGAAAATAAAAAAAATTTTTTTAATTTTTCTCTTGCTTTTGGTTGCGTGTTGTGGTAAAATCGCCGCCAACTATGGTTTGACGGTTGTATTGTTTCACGTGAAACATAACAAAAAAGGGAAGCGTTTCCGCTTCCCTAATTCTATTCTAGCTCTTGGATAATAAGCGATTCTAGCGCGTCTAACAAAGTGGTTTCATCTTTGATACGTACCGCCTTACCGCTCATGGTATCACGTTTCCATGCGTTAATGTTGTCGCTTTCATCGTCAAACAAAATGCCGCCTTTGTAATTTGATACGCGCCATTTGTTAGTGCCATGCTTTACAACGTGAACATTTTTTAAGTTAATAGCAGGGTAGTATTTGCGCAACCATGCGCGTTTATTCTTGCGTACCGCGCTATCAAATTGCTTAGACGTTTCGCCCTTTGCTAACCAGCTAACAACTTCAACCGCATAACCGTAGCCTTGCAAGGCGGCAAGCAAACCATTTAGTTTCTTGTAGTCACCTAATGGTTTGGCAGTTAAATAAGGTGCCGCATTTTCTGCTTGCAACATAGACAACCAACCGTTGACGTTATAAAAATCGCAAAGAGTGCCGTCTAAATCTAATACAATTGCTTTCATTCATTCCACTTTCAAAAAGTGGGTAGGGCTTGCGCCCTACCCTTTTACCGATTAAAGACGCTTACCGCTAAGCGTAGTCTGAAACTCGAATTCATCGCCCAACTCACGCACGCGCCAAACAGCCTCGTTGAACTCGGTTGCATAGTCACCATCTCGATAGTTGGCGATAGCGCTTGCAAGGATGTTCTCATCCTCGGCTTCGACAATAAAGTCCTCGGTATCGTCGAGCATATCGCCAGCGCTAACACCGCTAACCAAAACCAGATACAACATAGTGACCTCCCGTCCCCGTTCGGGCGTGTAGCTACTTTGCTACTCTTACGCCCTCGCCTTTGGACAATTATTATTATGGGGTATACCGCCTAGTTTGGCAAGTAACAATTTGCCGCACACAATTCCTCCATAAGTCTCTTGGTCTAATCCTTTAGTGTAATACAAGTCAAGCGAAAAGTCAAACCATGAGAGCGTGAATACGCGAATACACAAAAAAAACAACTCCTTCAAGTTGTGACCACTAATTCATAATTTTTTGCCCGTGTAAGCCCGTAGAATCGCCTACAAGGTGCCATTTGATAAAACGCCTACGCGCATAGGTGCAACCAAAGCGGCAAATAAAAAGGCGCTTATAAGCGCCTTAGAATCAATGAGCTATTGCGACAAATACCACGTTGCCGCTATCGTCTATCACCTCGCACGTTGTACGTTCGTGCTCGGCTATCGCTCGCGCCCTTGCTTTATGCGCGGCAAGTGGAGCGCTCGAATCGTAGCCCTTGCATTTATCAATGCTAAAGTCTTTGACGTTGTTGCGCTTGAGGTAGTACACTGTTCTATCCCTTCTCTTGGTCTACGACCTAATTATAACACCTTTGCACGCGATAGCGCCTAACAATCTTGAAAAACTTTTTCTATGTTTTTTGAAAATGACGCTTGACAGAAAAATCGCCCTATCCTATTATTATTATTAAGCTAGAGGACTGTCTATTTTTGGGGTAGTTTGGTCAAAAAGAAACCCACCTTGCGGTGGGTTCTTCTTTACTCGTCCTCGTCCTCGAAGTCGAACTCCATAGGCTCGTCCGGGTAGTAGGCTTCAAGCTCGTCAACGTAGTCGATGAAGTACGGGCTGTTGGGATTCATGGTTTCAAACATTGCAAGTCCTTTCTGTTCGTTCCCTGCTTGCAACTATTATTATGGGGTATGCGGCACGTTTTGACAATACCCTATTTTTTGCTCACAATTCCTTCACAATCCAAAAGAAGAAAGAAAGGGAACTTTTAAAGTTCCCATTCCTCTATCCACTCGTTGCGAGCTATCTCTAGCTTGCCCTTGGGCTTTTCATCCTTGCGGATACTTTCCATTACCTTATGAGCAAACTCCAAATCATTGAACACGTTCCAAACGGTAATTTGACCTTTGCGGTCAACCTCGATAATCGCATAAGCAGGACGCACAACACGGTCGAAGTCGGTGAAGATAATGTTCTTGATGGTACGCATGGGGTAAGTCCCTTCCGTTGTCCCTTGCTTGCTTACAGCTATTATTATACACGCTTTGCGTGTGAGCGCAAGCGAAAACTTTAATTATTTTGGGATAAAATTATTTTTATTTTTCTCAAGTTTTTTCGATTTGACGCTTGACAAACGTTTTGCGCTCGTGTATAATTTTGTGCCCAACTATGGGCTTTTGGTGGAGCGTTTTTCAATGTTTCACGTGAAACATTAAACAATAAACCGCCCACCTTTTCAGATGGGCGGTTTTACTATTTGCTAAAGCATTTTCTTGAGTGTTTCAAGACGCTTTTTATCGCGCTCAATAGTTGCTTCTACTCTATCAATCTCGCAACGAATTTCATTCTTGAGATGCTCGATAACATTTGAGCAACCTTGGGCATCAGTCATGCGATAAATAAATTGCTTTACGGTTTTTGGTTCGTACTTGCGGCCAACGTATTTATCATAATACATATCAGTATTATTATAACGAACGCGCTCATAGGCGTAACGAGAAGTCATGACTTCAACTTCACGCGAACCAACCTTTTCAATGCCAAAAGTAAAGTAATTGTCACGAAGCCAACCAACGCTATAGCATGGATTATCTTCGCTGTAGCGGCCACCAAAAAGCTCATTAACCGTTGCGGCAAGCTCCTCGTAATCGTGCATTGTGAACTCGCGCCCATCGCCAAAAGCATCAAGCAAAATATTGGCGGTGTTCATCTTCTTGATGGTATCGTTAATATTCATAGCGATTTTTCCTTTCTCTTGTTGCTTCGCTACGCTTATTATTATAACAGATTGTGACGGCTATTGCAACCGTCACAATTTCTACAAATCCCAATAGGCGCGGTACATTTGCATAGGAAACGCCCACGCCGCTGCTAACAGATTAGCATTAACAGCTTCGTTCGCGTCAGTAAGAAGAAACCAAACGAACGTTGCCGCATAGACAACCCACGCCATGACCTCGACAATATCATACCACTTTGCCATCGCGCTGTTCTTGAACATTGTTAACTCCTTTGGATTAGCTTCTTGCGTTACAACTATAGTATAACGTAACGTTGTAACGAGTGCAAGAACTTTTTTTTAGAAACTTTTTTGCTTTTGGGTCAACTTTTTTCAAAATAACTATTGCGCTCCATGACCTAGCGGGTGTATAATGACCTTGTCAGTTGGGAAGAACAAACCAAAGGAGTTTTCAAATGACCGACCACAACCTCGCAAGCCTGCCAACCCTCGACCGACTCGCGGATGCTAAAGTTTTGACCCGATAAAAAAAGACGCCCCCCATTGTGGGGGGGGGTTATTTCGGGTTTTTGTCCGGTTTTTGCCCAGGTGGACACCGCCCACGACAAATTACCGACCTCAGTTATTTTTTGAAATACCAAATTACCGACCAAAGTACAAAAATGAGACACCATAACACGGAGCAAAGAGGATTTTTAAAATTCCGTGAAAACTCTACCCATTCTTCTTTATTTTCTCTCTTTAGTCTCTTGCTATTTCCGATTATGGCATTGTTCGCATAAAAAAATTTTCACAAAACTATTGACTTTTCAAAAAAAATATGCTAGAATAAAAACCCGAGAGAGGCACGATAGTTCCTCATAAGCCAATAGAAAAAAGATATTGACAAATACCTAATCATCTATTATAATATATTTGAAACTAACCATAGCGCCGTTCCCAGTCGGCTTAGGAATTATCCTAAATCAAAAATCCCCAATGAGGTGAATAGCTGGGTCTTAAATGCCACGGTATATCTTTGCCGCAGGATGTGTGGATGCGCTTCTGCTTGCAGTGGAGATATACCGTGGACAAGCGGTCTTTGCGTTGGTTTATTAGTTTACAAGAGACGAACAGTAGCTCTACTGTGCCGCATACAGAGGGGATAGGATACTCTTAGAAAAGTAGCACATCCAATAGGTTCCATGCAAGGGGAGAGTGAGCATGGGTAATTGTGCAGAATTTTCTATATACTTTTCATAGGTATAACTATATAGATTTTATTATAGGCGCTCCGCTGCGTATTGCGTTATGCCAATAGACACACAAAAATGTTAGTATATTGACATGACAGCTTTAGTGCTGCGCCCGTTGATTTACAACGGGCGGCAGCGTATAACAAACATCATGATACATGTAATCATTTGCGCCAAAATTTATAGGTGTAATCATTTTATGGGCAAAAAACGGTAATCCCATTTGCCGCATACTTAAATATAATATACATAGAAAAATTTTTAAAATATTTAAAATTTTTCCTTGACAAACTTGCACTTCATACTTTTTTGTGGTATAATATAGTTGCAATAAAACCAATAGAAAAGGAGAAGTAAATATATGGCACTTGATTACACATTGAAGACACAAGAAGAACGACTTAAATGTGTGCGGGAAACCATTGAAACCACTTCTCAAGAGAATCTAGATGCAAATTACCTGCGTGTGATGACAGATTATCTACTCTTTGTCGCAGACAGAAATCAAACCAAAAAGGAAAAGAAAAAAGAACGTAGTATTATCACAAAGAATAGAGAAGCAACAGTAAATAAACGACAGATTTCTTTTGAGGAAATGGTTGAGAATATGGAGAATGGCGAGGATGGCATCTATGCACTCGTCAATAATGATAAGAATCAAATCCTAGACAATAAGGATACTATTTCAGAAGATGACTTAGAGAATATCCCAGGTATGCGGGAATTCGATTCTATCATCACGTCACTAAAACGTCAATTTCTTTCTGCTACTGGTAAGCAACGTTATTATCTGAAAAAGCAGATTATCGAAACCTATCAGCAAATGTACCTGTTAAAGCAGTCAGTTAAAGGATGGCCCGCAAAGTCAAAGGTTTCATCGCAGTTAAAGAACATGGCGCATATGGACTTGTCTGAGAAGATTTATTTCGACTCACGTGGTTATCCCATATCCGATGGAGTAATTTCATTATTCAATCCAGTACACATTTCATTCTTACTCACATATTATTCATCAATCAAGCAGGAATGCTATACTGACCTCAATTGCGATATGCACTGGGAGCTTTTAGACCTTGAGAATTTAATTGAACAGACATTTAAATCTAAAGACCAGACAACATCTATGCTGTATGACCTTTTAGTATGGAAGATTGATGGTAAATCTAATGATGAGATATGCGGCATGATGGAGGCTGAATATGGTGTTTCGCATACCGCGCAATATTTCTCAACGCTATGGCGCAAGAAGATTCCAAAGATGATTGCGGAACAAGCCCAAAAGAATTATGTTATGTGGTATTACACAAATGTGGAATATGGACAATGGAAAAAGTGCGGCAAATGCGGAAAAACCAAGTTAGCGCATCCTTTATTCTTCTCAAAGAATAATTCCGCAAAAGATGGCTTCTATTCTACCTGCCGCGAGTGCCGCAAATCTAAAAAGAAATAATACTTATTAACCCACTTCTTCCTTCTCTTGGATGGAGTAGGTTTCTTGTATAGAAAGGAGATTTATGGCAGACGTACCTATGAAAACATGCGCGAAATGCGGCAAGACAAAGAAGGAAACTGATTTCTACAAGATTCCTAATAAAGATGAAAGATGTGACCTTTGTAAGACTTGTCTGACAATGTATATTGACAATCGCCGTCCAGATACTTTCAAATGGATTTTAAAGAAGATGGATGTGCCGTATGTTGAGAAGAAATGGGTTGAGTTAGCGAATAAAAGCTATATGAAGAACCCAGCTACTTTTGGCCCCATGTCTGTTATTGGCACCTATCTTCGCACTATGAATATGGAACAATATAAGAATTTGACGTATGCGGATTCTGAGCGAATTAACAATGAAAAATTCCAACAGGCTAAAAAAGAGCAACAGAACATCAAAGGCACCTCATATGACGAAGAGTTTGAAAATAGACTTCTAGAAAAACTTGAAGCTGGCGAGATTTCACAAGCTGAGTATAATACCATGAGTCGTAAAAGTGTATTAGACCATATTAATGAAAAAATGCGGCAAGGCGAAGAAGAGATTGCCAGCAATCCCGATAGCGTATTGGATAATAAGGAACTTGAGGTTCCAGAAAACACAGTTGATGCAGAAGAAATCAAAAAGAATGAAGATGTTATTAGTGCGGCCAAAGATGTTGAACAAGAATTTTTAGCCAAGAAAGCTGAAAAGGAAAAGAAAAAAGAAAAATCAAAAGAAACAGAAGAGCCTGAGCCGCAAGTGCTTGACCTAATACCTGATGTTGCTTCTTCTCTTGGTGTAAACCCAGTAGAAAATATCAATAGTGCGCCGTTAGATATTGCTGGTGAAATGCAAAACGATTTTATTCCAGATGTTGCGCGCATTGATGAAGCTAAGATTACAGAGAGTCTTACAGAAGATGATATTAAATACCTTTCTCTGAAATGGGGTCTTCTATATAAACCATCTGAATGGGTTAAGATGGAAGAACTGTATCAAAAGTATGCGGCAGATTATGAGTTATCTACAGATCGTGAACAGGTATTGAAGAATATTTGTAAGACAGATTTAAAGATGAATCAAGCTTTAGATGTAGGTGACATTAAGACTTTTAAAGACCTACAAGGTGCTAATGACATGCTGCGTAAGTCAGGTAAATTCACAGATTCTCAGAAACAGGAAGAAAAGAAAAGAGACATTGACTCGATTGGTGAACTGGTTGCGTTTGTAGAATCTAAAGGTGGGATTATCCCAAGAAAAGATGACCCAATCAATGTGCCACAAGATAAGATTGATTTTATTATCAACGATATGAAGAACTATACAGATAACCTTGTAAAGAATGAGCTTGGTCTAGGCAATCTTATCGAATCTTATATTAAGAAACTTGAAGAGAATAAAACCAAGAGTGTAGATGAAATTATCGCAGAGGGCATCAAGACCGATGAAGACAATGCGGTCACCGATGAAGAGGCTGCGGATTTCCAGCAGTTCCAGATTGAGGAGCGTGAGGAAGAAGCTAAGAGATTGGCAGAGCAATATGGCGTTGAGTAATTTATTGAAGATTGCGGCACATGATAAGAAAAGCATTGCAGAGATTGACCCAAAGAAGATTGAAGATAATCTAGATAAATATCAACGTATTATTGCCTATTGGCGTATGTATCCAGATAAATTTGTAGATTATATGGCTTCACTAAATCCAAATAATAAATTTCAATTTTATCCAACTCAGCGTATGATTCTCCGCATTAATATGCGGTACAGAACTGTTTATGAAGTATTTAGTCGAGGATTTTCTAAATCTTTTATGGCCGTTTTATCTTTAATGGTTAAGGCAATTCTTTATCCTGGTTCAACTTTGATTACAGTAGCAGATGCTAAAGGTCAATCCGCGATGATTCTGCAATCAAAGATGCAGGAAATATGTAAGTTAATTCCCGGACTCGCTAGAGAAATTGTTTGGGATACACGAGGGACTTTGGCAAAGACAAGTCAATCGAAAGACGAAGTAACGTACAGTTTTCGCAACGGGAGTACGACTAAGAATGTAAGCATGACTTCTGGTTCTCGTGGTTTTCGTGCTCAAGCCGTACTTACAGAAGAGGTTGCGACTATTACAGACCAGCAAAAGTACGAAGAAATCATTGCGCCTATGCTTGTAATTTCTAGAAAAGTCAATGGTAAAGTAGACCCAGACGAGACACTGAACCAGAACGACATCTACGTAACATCCGCCGGTTTCAAAGGTACTTACGCTTACGACAAGCTAATTGACGCACTGTGTCGCATGGTATCTAGTAATGGATACGATGCTTTCATTCTAGGAGGCGACTGGAGAGTCCCTGTAGTCGAAGGATTACAACCAGCGAACTACATTCAAGCCCAAGAGACAGGCAACTCGATGGACGAGATTGGCTTTGAACGGGAATACGGGTCAGTTTGGAGTGGAACTTTAGACGGTGCTTTCTTCGATATGAATAAGTTTGACAAGCACAGAGTAATCAATCTCGCAAAGAATGGATACGACAAAGGACAGAATAAAGATACGTTCTATGTAATGGGAGTAGACGTAGGTCGTCTTAACTGCCCGACAGAAATTGTAATTATTGAATCTTCTCCCGCAAGAACAACAGGTGTCAATGATAAGAAGATAGTAAACATTTTCACTCTATCTGAATCGCATTTTGAATTTCAAGCTATTAAGATTAAGCAGCTATTCAATGCGTTCAAGTGCGAAGCCATCGTTTTAGACGCGAACGGATTAGGCGTTGGACTGCTTGATTACTTAATTACAGACCAGAACGACCCAGAAACAGACGAGCTTCTTCCTAATATGGGTATTATCAATCTCGACGATATTCCTAATGAGCAAGACCGCAAGAACTATAAATCGTTCGAGAATGAGAATACAATCAAGAATGCGATTTGGATGATGAAGGCAAATGCTCCAATAAATACAGAATTATATTCTTACACTCAGACGCAATTGCGCAATGGCAAGTTAAAATTTTTAATTGACTCTAATACTGCTAAAAATAAGCTATTGCAGCAAGCGCAAGGGAAGAAAATGACTCCGTTACAGCGTCAAGATTATTTGCGGCCATATGTTGCCACTGATATTCTGAAATCACAGATGGCAAATTTGGTACAAGATAATGAAGGTGCAAATATCATTCTGAAACAATCCAATAGAAAAATTCTAAAGGATAAAGTTTCTGCTCTAATCTATGGACTTTATTGGTGTAAGCGCCAAGAGGATAGGCGAAATCGCCGCATATCCAGAGATTTAAGTGGATTCATGTTCTTTACGAAGCACTAGTAGGGTGCGGCCCATGCGGTCGTACCCTATTTTTATGTAAAAATTTTTATAAAAGTTGGGCAAAACTGTATTATTTTATAGAGTGTAATTTTATATGGTATAGTAAGAAATTCCGAAAGGACAAACAATGCGTGATTCTATTGGTGAAATAAAAATATATGAAATACTAACAGACGCAGGTTTACCTTTTGAGGAAGAGTATGAATTTGAGGGACTTGTAGGCAAGTCTGGCAGAAATCTTCGTTTTGATTTTTGCGTGTTTGACGATTGCGGCAATATCGACTTCCTTATAGAATATCAAGGAGAACAGCATTATGTGCCTGTCAGTCGTTACGGTGGTGCTCGTGCCCTCAAATATCAAAAATATAACGATACGTTAAAAAGAAAATTTTGCTTGGAACATAATCTGAAATTAGTCACTATTCCTTATTATGATGAAGGAAGATTAAGTTACGATTATATCATGAAAGCAGCAGGATATTAGGAGGTGAGCTTTGGCTACCGTTAAAAATAAAGATGAACGAGATTGCCGCATTATTGCAAATGGCAATAACCAATCTGGTTCTTTAGCATTTAATAAAATTAAGGTAGGGAACAAAACTCTCTCCAATGACGTTGTTCTTGATATTGGTCAAGTTATTACAGACAAATATTCTCGCCGCAAGAAGTACACTAAAGAAGATGTACTAAAGGCTATTGAGCAGAATAATATGAATGAACAGCGTAAGATTTCTAATTATTTCTTCAAGACAAGCGGTATCTATAGTCGCCTGTGTCGTTATATGGCTTTCCTATTTAAATATGATTGGTTTATTACGCCAATGATATATGATGAAAAATTAAAACAAGATGGTAAATCTAAAAAAGTAGTCGAAGGTTGGTATAAATCAACACGCTATCTTGAAAATTGTAATCTCAAAAAAGTATTTGGCGAGATTGCGCTAAAAGTTGTACGTACAGGTGCCTATTATGGCGTTATTGTGCAGCAAAAGGATGCTTGTTTTATTCAAGAATTACCTATTTCCTATTGCCGCAGCCGTTATCAACTTAACGGTAATCCGGCTGTTGAATTTAATATGAAATATTTCGATGATGCTTTTTCCGATACTGCGTATCGTTTAAGAGTTCTAAAACTGTGGCCGAAGGAAGTCCAGAAGGCTTACCTTGCTTATAAGGATGGGAAGTTACCCATTGACTATGCTGGGGATACCAACGGCTGGTTTTTACTTGACCCATCGACAACAGTAAAATTTAATATCACGGGCGGTGACGCGCCACTGTTCATGAGTATTATTCCTAAGCTGTTGGATTTGGAAGACGCGCAGGATTTAGATAAGAAAAAGATGCTTCAACAGATTTTGAAGATTATTATCCAAAAGATGCCAATTGATAAGAATGGCGATTTAATCTTTGATGTCCAAGAAGCGCAACAACTCCATACTAATGCGGTTGCCATGCTTGGTGACGCTGTTGGAGTAGACGTGTTGACAACGTTCGCAGATGTTGATGTGGCAGACCTTTCTGACAAAGGTAATGTCTCTTCCGTAGACCAGCTCAATAAGGTTGAACGTTCTGTGTACAACGAAGCTGGTACTGGACAGAACCTTTTTAATGCAGATGGTAATCTTGCGTTGGAGAAATCCATTGCAAATGATGAAGCTACTATGTCTGACCTTATTTTACAATTCCAGACATTTGCGGAACGTCTGTTAGCACCATTTAACAAGAACAGTAAGCGACTTTATTATCATGTCGATATTCTGCCAACAACGGTCTATAATTATAAAGACTTATCTAAGCAGTATAAAGATATGACTTCTCTTGGATTTTCCAAACTATTGCCGCAAGTTGCTCTTGGTCAATCTCAAAGTGCTGTACTTATGACAGCATACTTTGAGAATGACGTTATGTCTTTGAATGATGTTTTCGTTGCTCCAGCTCTATCTTCTACAATGAGCAACAATGGCAATGGAGACACTACAGCGAAGACAAAACAACAGCAGACTCCATCTTCGGGCAATAAGGGCGGTCGCCCTGAGAAACCTGATGACCAAAAGTCTGACAAAACAATCGCTAATAGAGAAGCGGAAGGATAGAATTAAATGCTAAGAAATAGGTCTGTGGCTACAATTGATAGTCCAGAATTCATTAATCTAGCACCAGATGCTATCAACCCCGGTATTTCTAAATGTGAGATTAAGGTCCTGTATCTTGGTAAGAACCGCAATGGTTCCTTCATTGATAAGAATACGGCCATTCAGATGGCGAACTCATTACCTGCTACTCCAATCGTAGCCGCCTACAATGAGAACAAAGAAGACTTTGGTGACCACGGTGAAGTTCTTCACATTGAAGATGGGGAAATAAAATTCTCTTGTAAGACCGTTCCATACGGTTTCGTTGCTCCAGATGCGGACGTTTGGTTTCAGAAGTTCGATGATACAAATGAATTTGGTGAAACTACTACACGTGAATACCTGATGACTACTGGTTATCTGTGGACTGGGCAGTATCCTGAATTGGATAAATGTATCAACCAAGGCCAAGGACAGTCAATGGAAATTGATGACGTTGACGGACATTGGACTAAAGATAGCAACGATATTGAGTTTTTTATTATAAATGATGCAATTTTTACAAAACTTTGCATCTTGGGCGATGATGTAGAACCTTGTTTTGAGGGCGCATCTGTCACTAGCCCAGAAGTAAGCGAACATTTCTCTTACAACAAAGAATTTTCGCATACTTTATTTGCTATGATGAATGAATTAAAAAGTGCGTTGACAAAAGGAGGGTCTATGCCGAAAGAAAACGTTGAAAGCGTTGAGGTAGAGCCTACTGCTACGGTTGAGGAAGAAGCTCCTGTGGTAGAAGAGTTTGCCGAAGACGTTGAGACAAACGAAGACGTTGAATCTAGCGAAGACTCCGCCGAAGAAACTTTTGCTAATGAAGGCAAGAAGAAAGAAGATGATTCAGACGATTCAGATGATGAATCTGATGATTCTGATGATGATGATGAATATAAAAAGAAGCCCGGTAAAAAGTGTGAGCTTGAGAATCAGGTTTCTGAACTTTCTGAGCAGCTAAAAGAGCTTACTGATAAGTTTACGGCTCTCGAAGCAGAAGCAGAAGAGCTTCGTAAGTTTAAGGCAGAGCGCATTGATGCCGACAAGGATGCTATGATTGCTAAGTATCATATGCTCTCTGACGAAGACAAAGCGGAAATTATTGCTGATAAAGATAAATTCACTCTTAGCGAGATTGAAAGCAAGCTCGCTTTACTATACGTCCAGAAGAATGTTAATTTTGACGAAGAGGAAGAAATTGATTCTACACCTCTTACGACATTCTCTCTAGATGATGAAACTGTTGCGGAAGATGCTGACCCAATTCTATCTGCTCTCCGCGAAGCACAAAACTATTAATAGGAGGATTAAATGGCTCTACATGTAGACCGCGCTGACGCTAAGGTTCAGCTTACAGGCCACGACAATTATTCAGTTGTCGAGCCTAACCACCTCTCTGCTCCCCGCAGTGGTGGTGTTTATGGTCAGCTCCCCGCTGATGATTCCATTGAAATTCTTGAACAGGGTACTTTTGTAAAGTACGATTATGCCGCTGGTAAAGTTGATTTCACGGGTGAAGGTCCTTGGATGATGGTCTTCAATGAAGAAAAACTATATGACGAGTGCAAGCAGATGCACCGTGACTATGCCATGAAGAAGTCTGACTTCTACGATGGCGTTATGACACCTCGTGTTTTCCGCATGTATGCTGGTGACATTTTCACTACAAATAACGTAAAGGCTGACGATTATGACCTCGGTGACGTTCTCGTTCCCGGCATCAATGGTATTCTTGAGAAGGGCGCTCAGGGTCAAGGTCTAGCCGTCAAGGTAGCTAAGCTCACCACCATGCCTGATGGTCAGCCCGGCCTTAAACTACAAGTCATTGCTGAATAAGAAAGGAGTAAGATAGATAATGGAACTAATGAAATTTGACGAACTTAAAAAGCTCGCTCGTGCCGCTGCTAAGAATACTCCACTTACTTTTTCAGTAAATGGCAACGAGGAATCATTTGATGTTGATACCGTTAACCGCACTCTTCGTGAGCAGTTCAATCTACTTGCTGGCGATTATCGTCTCTTCCGTCGTAACGAGGTCGCTGTATACGAATTAATTGAAAATACTATTGACGAGATTCTTCCCGTTAAGGTCATGCAGCAATTTGAGCAGTTCGCTGATGTTCAGACAATTGCTCAGGGCGACAAGGCTGTTTTCAAGCTCCGCATTACTGAAGCCGCTCGTAAGCGTGCTAAGGCTTTTGTAACTCGTGTCGGTCTTGCTGGTCGTTACGAGACAATGATGCTTGATGGTAAGGAACTCGAAGTTGCTACTAGCGCTATCGGTTATGCTATCCGCATCGGCTTTGAGGAATTCCTTGATGGTCGTTATTCATTCGCTGACTTCACCAACATCATGCTTGAGGGTATTGATGAATACATCTATGCTGAAATTCTAAAGGCTCTTACCCAGACTGTTGAGCAGCTCCCAACTGCTAACAAGTATGTCGGTGCTGGCTTTGACGAGACTAAGATGGACGAACTGCTTGCTATTTCCGATTCTTATGGTAATGGTACTTCCGCCATCTACTGCACTCGTGAGTTCGCTTCTACTATGAAGCCTGCTTCTGCTGACTGGGCTTCTAGCAATATGAAGGAAGAGCTTTTCCGCAAGGGCTTCCTCGCCGATTATAAGGGTCACCCTGTAATCATTCTACAACAGTCTATGGTTGATGAAACCAACACTGAGAAAGTTGTTGACCCCTCTCAGGCTTACATTTTCGCTTCTGTTGGCGAAAAGCCTGTCAAGATTGTCTTCGAGGGTCAGACTGCCGTTCGTACCGCTTCTGATAATGACGATTGGTCAACCGACCTCCAAACTTATAAGAAGTTTGGTGTCGCTGTATTCTCTAATCCTTCTATTTGCTCTTATCAGAACACAGCACTAAAAAAATCAACTCGCTAAACCCAATTCCGATGCCTGACCCAGAACCTCCCACTCCTGGTGAAGACGAGGTAAATGCTGGCGATTATGATACTATCTCAGAAGCAATCGCAAATGTTCCCGCTGGCGGCACACTATTTGTCCCTGCGGGAACCGCTGCAATTGAAGAACCTGTAACTTTTAGTAGTGACATTACCGTTAAGGGCAACGGCGTGGCATTTAAAAAACCAGTAGTAGTTTCAGATGCGGCAGTCACCTTTGATAATGTCAAACTTGTAGCTACTGGCGCGAATGCTAATGACAAGACACTTGCCGTCAAGGTTAACGGTACTAAGCCTTTCACTCTAAAGAATAGTGAAATTTCAGGTACTACCCGCACTGCACTATCTATCATGACTTCTGGCAAGATTGTATTTGAGAACAACGTATTTGATGCTGGCGATAAGAATATTTACAATATGGTTGAGTTTAGCATCAGCAACGCACGTGATATTGCGGATGTAACCTTTAAGAATAATACTTTCAAAGGCAAATTAAAGAACAATGGCGTAAGCCTTTATAATCTTGCCGAAGGTGCCACCGTAAACTTTGTGGGTAACGTGTTTGAAAATATTGACGTAAGCAATAACCCAATTCGTTTGAGCAATCCTAAGAATGTTTCTGCTACCTTTAACTTTAAAGATACTACATATTCATTCAATAGTGATACGCCAAATGCTGATGGTTATACTGCTTTCATGCTGTTACAGGATTATTCTAAGGCTGGCGGCAAGCAAGATTTCTCTAAGTTTACCATCAACTTCGACAACCTTGTTCGTGGCTCTAAGAAGCTCATGGAGAAAGGTGAAGGAATGGATAAGGTATATTATGTATATGCCGACACTCAAGGAATTCTTGCTGATGGAGTTAACGACCCCGTTGTTAATTTCAAATAATAAATTATTGGAAGGGGCGCTCTGCGTCCCTTCTTTTTTTAGATTAAAAAGGAGAAAATATAATATGAGTAATGAAGTTGAACTAATTAGCGATGATACACTAGTTCCTATCCGCAATATTGTAAACTGCGAAACTGGTTATATTCTTTCGTCTTCTGGTCGCGCACGCCGTCTTATTCCGGGCGTTACTATGCGCGTTTCAGCAGGTGAGCTACGTGAATTATTTTTCCAGCCCGGTGGCTCTATTCTTCTACAGAATTATATCAATGTAGGAAATAAGTCACTTGCCGCAGAATTTGGTGTCCCTTGTGATGCCATTGAATATAATTGGACAGAAGCAGACGTAAATAACTGCCTACTTAAAGATGATATTAACGTACTCTTGGACGCTCTTGATTTTGCGCCGCAAGGTATTGTAGAGACTCTTAAAGATAAGGCTATTGAACTTGAAATCAATGACCGTGCTAAAATTAAAGCAATTGCGGAAAAGACAGGTGTCGATATTGATGCCGCTATTAAGAATAAACATGCTTATGATAATAGCGATACCAATGTTGCTGATAAACCACGTCAGCGCCGAGTTCAGAAAGCTGCCGAGCCACGCAAGCGCCGTGTCAAGGCAACTACCGAGTAATATGAAATAAGTAGGAGGTTTGCCCAATGCCACAAGATACAGATATTGATAAAGATATGGAAGTCATACCTCCAACTTCTTTTCAGGAGATGTATGAATTTTTCCTAGCGGGCGTTACCGATGATATGTTTATGGAACTTACAAAAGAGGATACTGAAAAGCTGCTTGAGGAAATTTTGATTGCAGCAGTTCCTAAATTTGAGTTTCCGCATTGGGCGCACCCATTTACTTTAGACTATGAAAATAAATGTTTCTCTACATGCCTTACCGTGGAGGAAAAGATTATCATTCGTTATTATATGATTGCCGAATGGATTAGTTATCAGCTTGCCACTGTTGACCTTATCCGTCAGAAATATTCAAGCTCTGATTTTGCATTCACTTCTCAGGCAAATCATATGCGCTCACTGATTACAATGAAGCAGGAGTATGAGCAGAAAGCCCTGCACGCTCAACGAGTCTATTGTCGTAGATATGTTGATGAAAAAGGTCATGTTCGTTCTTCTTTTGGCATGATTATGGAACCAGTGAAGTAAAATGGCATTGATAGTAATAGATGATAGGATTTTAAACTATCAGGTAGAAAATGTAAAGGATAGTTTAGAACGAATTACAAATCAAATTTTTAAACTTCTACCTACATTTGAGAGTGGTAAAGATTGGATTAAGCCATTAGATACTCTAGTTATAGAGATTACAGGTATGGCTCTTGTAACTCCTAATGTACCAAAACTTTATCAACTTGTATATAAATTGCAAGGCATCAAAGAGCAGGGAAAAGACATTGAATTTATGCTTTTTCGCCGCATGATTTTTGAAGCATGTAATATTTCCAACGATATTAGGGAGAGCCTATGAGTATGCAAACACTTGGCGCCCGTCTTAATTATCTTGGTGGCGATAACATGGGAAGAATTAATCAGTCTAAATATATGTCTTTTCAAGCGGCTTTAAAAAATGACTATAATAAGAGAATGATTAAATTCAATAATCAGTCTTGGCCTTGTCTTATTAATTCCATGTCAGGAGGTTTGAAGGCTGATTATGATAAAAAGTATATCTCTGTCGATTTCAAGAGTGGTCTAAAAGCCGGTGAAACTTTTGAACTTTTAGATAGTGGAACTCATTGGATGATATATCTGCCAGTGATTACAGAGACAGCTTATTTACGGTCTGAAATTATTCGCTGTGATTATACGCTTGATGTAAATGGTCAAGAATATTGGATTTTTTTTAGGGGACCCGTAGAAACAGACCTTCGCTGGTTCATTAAAAATAATATTAATATCAACGCACTTAACTTGTCTGGCAGAATTTATATTAAGAATGATGAAAATACTAGAGAGTTTTTTCATCGTTTTACTCATATCAAACTAGCTGGACATACATGGGAAGTACAAGTTACAGATTCGATTACAGTACCGGGTATTTTAGAGCTTGAAATCCAAGAGTATTATGACAACAGTATCGCAGAACTTCCCAGTATTCTCAAAGACGAGACTACACCAATCAATGTTATCAGTGGTACGACAACTGTTAAACAAGATACTGTTGTTGGATATGCTATTTCTAATGAAGCATATGACCCAAAGATTCATTGGGAAGTCAAGAATAATCCAAGAGTCAAAATACTTGAAGAATATGAGAATGGCCGCATGTGCAAAGTAAAAGTATATGCGGGTGCCGTAAAGACTTTTGATATTTGCTATGGAGATTTTTTCCAGACAGTAATTGTCGAATGGCAGAAGCCGCTAATCCAAGGGCCGCAAGAAGTTTATCCATATGATATTCATACCTATTGGATTAAGAAACTTCCAGAAGGTGAAAGAGTTTCATTCTCTGTTGATGATGAATCTATGGCTAAGATTGTAGATTTCAATAATGATTCTTGCAAAGTAGAAATTGTATCTGGTAAGAAAGGTAAATTTGTTATTTATGCGACATATGGTGATGTTGAAACAGATTTACCAGTTAAGATTAAATCGTTATAAGGATTGGAGGTTACATGAAACACGTTGCTTCTAATATCTTACGAACTAATTATAAGTCTACTTTTCTTTCACACGCAGAAGACCAAGAAACCATTTGGCGCAAACTTTTTGTCGAAAGTAGACCTTACAGCGATATGCTGAAAAAATTACTTATTATCAATACGCCAGATTGTCTTGACAAAACGCAAGACCAATATCAGCGTAAGATTGAACAATATACCATTAAAGACCTACATGATAATCAATATATCAAAGCTACTCCTAAGCTATCTTTTGGAGAGCATGAAGAAGTTAAATCTTATATCATGTTAGACTTTGATGATTTTTCTCCTTCTGAGAATCCTCGCTATCGCAATTGCGTTATCAGTTTTACGATTATTTCGCAGCTTGACTATTGGGAATTAGACGACTATCAGTTACGTCCTTGGATGATTGCGGGATATGTTGACGGTATTATGAACGATACTCGTTTATCTGGCATTGGTAAACTACAATTCCTAGGCGCGCAACAGCTAGTTTTGAATGAATATCTTGGTGGCGTAATGCTACGCTATTCTTCTTCCCATAGTGAAGCGGACGATTCAGAGAATATTGATAATACTAAGCCTGCGCCGCAAGATTTATAAAGCTGGTGCGGCATGTCAGAATTACAAGGAGATTTAGGTAAATATCTTTCTGGAATGCCAGTGACGGTTGCGGGAGCCAATGTTGCTATCTCGCAGCCGTCTATTAAAGATATTTGTGCTTTTGGTGAAGATTCGTTTCTTATGTCCGTTGAGCTTTTTGTCAAGGCAAAAGAACTTGCCGCAGAAATGAAAAATATGGGCAAAAGTCAATTAGGGTATATGGACGATTTTCAAATATTATTAGTAATCATCCAACAGGACGAAAATACAAAAAGAAATGTAGATAATCTTTTTGGTCTTATTTTCCCTGATTATATAGTTGAATATGACGCTGGGTGCATTAATTTTAGGGTGCAGGAGAGTGGACCGATAGTAGGACAGCTTAATCCTATGAATTTTGAAAATTTTAGAATTACATTGAAAGAGTTGTTTTTACCAGTAGGCACTGATAAGTATGAAGAAGAATTTAACCCTGCTAATGACGCAGCTGCCGAGATTGCGGCCAAACTTCAACGTGGTCGTGAGATACGAAACCAGATAAAAAGCGAGAAGGACAAGAAAAAAGCTAACAGTATTTTTGGCAATTATGCTTCTGCTCTTTCTATTGGTTTGGCAATTGATATTAATGTCATATATAACTATACTCCATTTCAGTTGTTTGACAGTATTAAGAGGTATACACTTAAAATGGCATACGACTTATATCAGAAAGTTGCTACTACTCCTATGATGGATGTTAGTAAGATGGACGAACCTGATAATTGGATGGATGGTATTTACTGAGTATAATCGTGGCTTTGCCGCGTTTATATAATAGACATAGAAATTAGCGCGTTATGTTTCTATGACTAAGGAAAATGTATACAAATTCCTAAACGTAAGGAGAAATCTATGAATCGTTTTGGTGTGCGCGAGATTTGTGATGTGGTCTTCAAACCACTCACTTCCGTAGACCTTGGTGGCCAGCACTTCGATGCTGGTCAGCCCATGCTTTACATTGATACTGCCAAGACTTCTAGCCTTGAAGGTGCCGCAACCACCGTTTATGCACAGGGCAATTTTTAACTACCCCCTTTAATAGTAATATTAAAGTAAACACTGTTTGAATTGCTGGAACATTTTATTTGACAAAATTGTTGTAATATGTTATAATACGTTAAATAAAAAAATCAGCAGCGAAAGTGTGAATATTATGAAAGTTTGTTTAAACAAAAGTTTTCCTGAATTAAAAGATAGATATTATATTGATGAATTAGGGAATCTTTATACTGACTATGGTGAAAAGAAAATGACTAATTCTTTGCATAACAAAGGATATGTTGGAAATAGTTTAATTAGACAAGATGGAACTAATAAATTATATTTGCGCCATAGACTTGTTTTGCAAACTTTTAAACCAATTGAAAATTATGCAGAAATGCAAGTGAATCATATTGATGGTATAAAAACTCATAATTATGTTGAGAACTTAGAGTGGTGTACTAATCAAGAAAATAGAATTCATGCTTGCCAAAATGGATTAGCTGCGCGTTTAGAAGGAGAAACTAATCCGTTCCATAAACTTACAGAACAAGAAGTGTTGGAAATAATTGACGATTTACAGAATCATATTCCATATAGCGCTTTGGCTAAAAAGTATAATTGTTCTAAATCAGCTATTTCTGCAATTAAAAACAAAAGAAATTGGTCTTATCTTACTAAAGATATAATATTTACATAACGTTCAACGACTATCCCAGATTGGGAGTAATGTCAAACGACATGAAGTGAATGGATTCCTAGTTATAGGAATAAGATATAGTCTGGTCTATATTGTGAAATATAGCTGTCTAAGACTTGTCTAATGCTTGTCTTTAGACGCGTCTAAAACTTGTGAATTAGACGGAACATATCGGGCAAGGGTAATCCACGTCTTATCGCTTGGGACGGCGAAAAGACTCTTACCCTGACTCTTGAAGATTCTTTAATGAGTCCTACTAGTTTCGCCATGCTGTCTGGTGCTGGTCTAATGCATGGTAAGAAAACTGGTGACAATAAGACTCCTATCTATGTCCATGCTACATATGATATGGTTGCCGAAACTGCTGGCGATAAGATTGTCGCTAAGCTAACCGATGAAGACCGCAATGGCGCTACTATCATCGTTACAAAAGAAGCTCCTATCTATCCTGTTACTCTTGATAGTGCTGGTGCTCAAGCTAATTATCTTTCTGCTGTCACTGACAAGCAGGTCTTTACTGTTGAAACTAGCGGACTAACTGCCGCTGTTCTTGGTGACCACGGTGAGATTAAGGCAGAAGGTAAAACTATTGCTTTCCAGCTTGCTGCCGATGAACCCGGTGATAGCAAGCAGGATGCTGCTGTAAAGGCTGGCGATACCGTCCGCATTGACTGCTATGAGGTTCATTACGATGAAGCCTATGAGATGCAGATTGATGCCGAGAACTTCGCTGGTTACTACTACATCGAAGCGTCTACACTCTTCCGTGATGAAGAGACTGGCGTAGACCTTCCTGCTGAATTCGTCATTCCTCGTGGTAAAATCCAGAGTAACTTTACGTTCTCTATGGCCAATAATGGTGACCCAAGTACCTTTACATTCACCATCGACTGTATGCCTGCCTACACCAAGTTCAACAAGAAGAAGAAGGTTATGGCTACGCTACAGGTTGTTGACAAGACTGATACAACCCACAACTACAAGAATAAGGATATCCTTGGTCACGATGGCCGCACAAAGGATTCCGATGTAGATAGTTGGTATTCTAAGTCTGTTTTCTCCGAAGCAGCGGGGGAATAAAGGCCGCAACGTCAACTGAATCTGCGGCTGACGAACAACATTCAGACGTAACTGCTAACGCAGTTGATTCAACTACTAAGACTTCAGAAGCTGAAACGACTCCCAGTGTTTCTAAGCTAAAGAAGTCTGTAGCTAAATAAGCTAAAGGGTGTTCCTTAACTGGGACACCCTTTTTCTTTTTAAATAGCAATAATATGTATTGCTATTGCAATATATACTAATGTTATTTAGGAGGTAATATGAGCAATTTCAATTGGCGTGCCGTCCAAGCATACAATGGCGGTAAAGAATATCTTGCTTATACCATTGCCAGAGGGCAAGCCGATATTGATAATGATACAATGAATCGTATTATGAAGCGCCAAGTAAGTACATTTACTCAAAGATTTAATCAAGTTAATGCGGCCAATGGTAAAAAATATACTGGTAGACAGATTAAATCTATGATGGATAATTGGGTTTCAAATGGCGGCGTAATAGGTCAAAATATTGATAAGGTAATGCAAAATATTGCAAATTTTGATAGCAAAGGTATTGCTAAGTCATATAGTACATCTGGTGATATTTTTGTCGATGGTGTCAGTCTAGCAAATGCTGGTTCCGCGTTTAACGCATCTGTGCAGGACTGTTTAGAGCACGTATCGAGCATTACTACCGCTGTCAATGAAGCTGTTAATAATATTATTTGGACGCTTGCATTTAACTATGAATTTTTAGTTGCCGCACGCTTAGTAGATGCTTATTACACAAATGGAAATGTACCATCAGATTTACAAGGTATTCCAACAGACGCAAGTATTAGTGCGGGAATGGTTAAAGAGTCTGAAACTAAGATGGTTTTGGCAATGGAAAAGGTGCGGGAAAACCTAGATATTCTTGCTTCTCTTGGTAATGGCGGTGTTGCTGATATTCAGAATAGTTTTCAATCTGCTGTTGATTCTATTGCAGCTGCTTTCAACTCTATTGGTGGTACAGTTCACGAAATGGCAGAAGCACACGCAATTAATGTTGCCGCAAATGAAGGTCAACAACTTATTATGGAAAACGATGAAAAGATAAAACAAATTGTATCTGCCGCAGATGGTAAGTTTTATTCCAGCTGGACGGCACAACAGATAACAGATACTCTTGAAGGTAAAGAGTCCAAGGAAGACGTTCATATTTATTGGAATAAAGATGGCATAATACTTGAATTTGGCGGCAATGTTAAGTTGCGTGAAAGTGCGCCATTTCAAGGTAGTGGTCCAGGTTCGCGTGCTCTTGGAGTTGAAGGATTTGTTGCCAGAAGTATGACCTATGAGCAATTGGCGAAAAAATTAAATGCTTTCGCGCCCGGTGCTGGTCAGTACGGCTATAGTCTTGTTGGTGCTCTTGGTACTACTGTTAATACTATGGATTGGTATAATATCAGGCAGGCGGCTGGCGCTTTAAGTCTTGTTGATGCTATTGCTGGTAGTGGTATCCAAGGAGATTATTCTACCTTGCTTATTGTAAATAATAAGATATTTTCAATTTATGATATTCTTAGAAAGATTTATGATAATTCAGATACTATTTTGAAGTATGGCGGAAACAAATATTATCTTGTTGAAGGTTTTGACTTAGGTACTTTAAGGAGTAAAGTTATGTCGTCACAGACAGGAGATAACGTTTTCCGCATGGCGTTAAATCGTAATAAACTTGCTTACAAGGTATTGAATAATACTAAAATTAGTATTACACTTAATATGGGTCATTTATTTACGCCAGATATTTTTAAATCTTAGTTGACATTGTTTTAAAAGTATGGTATAATACAACCATATAGGTATAGAGATAAAAGGAGATTTTATGGCAATTCTTTTTGAAACAGAGACAGCTAAAAAGCTAACATCACAAGACATGTATGACATTATCCATTTTGCGGCGCAGTCTGCTGAGGATAATGGTTTTGTTAATCAGTTCGTTTTTGAACGTGCGCTATATGCATATGCGGCGATTATTCTATATCCTGAACGTAAGGAAGAGATTGGCCGCATGGTTTCAAATAATATTTTAGATGCTTGGGATGCTCTTCTGGCTGATGGTACTATCGAAGATATGAATAAAAACTTTGCTATAGATATGGATGCTCTTGGTCGAATTGGCAGCGTATGGCTTGATGATTATATTAAGTATCTACAGTCTGCTCGTGGTATTCTTTCGTCTTTCCAAGAGTTTAGTGGAGATATTATTCAAACAGCTGTTGAAAAATTTAAGACAGTTTCAGACGAAGTTGGTGCAAATCAAGTTCTTGAAATCGCTAACAATTGGGGCATGAATAACAATCCTGAAAAAGAAGTTCAAGCTATCGCAAACAAAGAAAAGCCTAAGTTTGAGATTGTTGGAGAGCCTGACAAAATTGCTAAAGAGGTATTAGAATCTGAAACTCATGAACGAGAAAGAGAAGAGCTGCCAGAGGAAGATAGCCCGCTATTCGAGCTTTAGGGCAAAATTAAATAATTACTTTTAGCCTACTTTTATATAAAGTAGGCTCTTTTTTTATGCCTATATTAACGTTAATAAAGATATAAAAGGAGGTACGATTGTGAATCGTAATATTAAATATAAAGTAGGTGATTACTATTAGTAAATATTCAAATACTATTGAGTATAATCTACGAACTACATTAGATAATACTGGTTTGTCTCAACTGCAAGCTCAGCTTGCCAAGACGCAACAACAGATTATTTCAATGCAGTCTCAAGAGCTGTTATCTCCAAATACAGCAAAAAAGGCTTTAGATGATATTAATAAAGTATCAACTGCTTTACAAAAAAGTTTTAATGCAAATCTTGGTATGCTTGATATTTCTAAAGTTACAAAGAATTTAGGTAAGGATGTTAACTTAAAATCTTTGCAGCAAAGTTTCGAGCTTGCGGGAGCCGAAGGTCAAAAAGCGTTTCTAGACGTGTTAGGTTCTCTCGGTAAACTTGATACTGGCGTTAGAGCTACAAGTTCTCTTGTTGACAAAATGTTCAATACAATGGGAAATACCGTTCGTTGGGGCATTATGTCAAGTGCGTTTAACGGCGTTACGAATTCCATTAGACAAGCTACAGACTACGTTAAAGAACTAGACAGTTCTTTAACACAGATTCAACTTGTAACTAGTTACAGTAAAGAGGACATGAATCAGTACGCCAAATCAGCTAATGAAGCAGCAAGAGCTTTAGGCAGCACTACGACCGCTATGACTAACGCTACCTTGCTATTCGCGCAAGCTGGTTTTTCCCTGAATCAGTCTAATGAACTGGCTCAGTTATCAACAAAGCTAGCTAATGCTTCACAGCAAGATACAGCTACGACCTCAGACCAGATTATGGCGTATATGAACGCATATGGTCTAGACAAGAATCTCTCTCAATTACAGAGCGCTATGGATTCATGGGCAGAAGTAGCCAATGTATCTGCCGCAGACGTTAAAGAACTGGCAGAAGCGTCACAGAAAGCTGCTTCTTCTGCTGCTACTCTTGGTGTATCTACAGACCAACTTAATGCGCAAATCGCAACAATTGAATCCGTTACGCGAGAAGCCCCTAAAAGATATTTACTTATTGCTTAAAACATATAAGTGAAAATATTGGGCTTATAATTTAAATTATAAGAAAAATATTAAATTGCGGGAAAATCCTTAGAGTTTTATATTACTAAAATATTATAGTGATATAATATTGGCGAAGAGTAATGTCTTAGGTATAGTAAAAAGATATAAAAATTGGATAATCCGCAGCCACTTTGCTATTTAGTAAAAGGTTCAACGACTATCAGGATTGGCTCTGATAGGATAGAAGTCTATCCGAAAGAATATTCTATTTTTATAGAAAATATAGTCTCTTCTTCTTGGAAACGAGAAGCATATAGGATTTATATATGGACTCGATTAACGACCGAGTTTAAGACAGAAGGAACAAATTGGTAATGGATTAAAGACACTTTTCTCACGTTTTTCAGACTTAAAGATGGGAAAGACTCTTGACGATAGTATTACATTAGGTAAGGTTACAGAGCAATTAAAAAATGCTGGAGTTAGTGTTTTTGACCAAAACAATAATATGCGAAATGTTGGCGATATTATTGAAGATTTGATGAAAGTTTGGGCTGGTCTTGATACAACTCAAAAAGCAGGACTTTCTCAATCTTTGGCTGGTAAATATCAGGTTGCGCGTTTTCAAGCTCTAATGAATCGTTCTGACTTGTATAATCAATATAAGGGCGCATCTGAGAACGCTAGCGGTACTCTAGATGTAATGAACGAAAAGTATATCAATTCACTTGAAGGCCGCATGAATAAATTACAAGCTAGTGCTGAAAATTTATTTGATGACCTTTTTGATACAGAAGATTTTTATGCGCCAGTAGATGCGTTAACTCAGCTTGTTGATTTAACAGACCAGTTTGTTAATGCTCTTGGTGGCGTTAAAGGCATGTTATCTGGCATTGCTCCAATTGCCACACAAGTGTTTGCTAAAAATATAGGTAATGGTATTTCTTCTATGTTATATAATAGAGATTTATCTAAGATTCAAGCAAATAATAAAAATCAAGCATATGCTGAACTTAAAAAACTTGGCATTAATGATGTTACAGACGAGCGTTATAGTGACATTGTGAACTTGATTAAAGGTGGTCAGAGTAATGCTTCTATTATGAACCCCGAATCTCAAAAAACATATAATAGTATTCTTCAAGATGAGGTATCTTTAAAGAAAGAAGCTATTGACCTTGAAGTGAAATTACAAAAATCTGTTGACGCTACAAACGCCGCTTATAAACTTAGAAATAGGACTCTTGCAGAAGATGTTTCTTTGATTAGAGACGAAAATGGCAATATTACAGGTGTTAATACTGGCGGTTTGCAGAAATATAGCGAGAGATATGGCAGTGGCGCGCAGTTTAAATATGATCACAGTGCTGTAAAGCGAGAAGATTTCGCTTTATATAAATCAGACATGTCACAAATAGATGAATCTTTTACTAGATATTTGCAACCATTGCAATTTGTTGCCAATGATTCAAAGAAATACAAAGATAGTTCAGACCAGTTAAATGATATTTATAAACTTGCTGAAGGAAATGAAGCTGTCGATGCTTTAGATTACATTATGCAAACTAGCAGGTTATTTAATGATATGAATAAAGTTGAAAATAGCCATGTTGCTGACGCTGCTGAAAATTTACTTGATTTATTCACTTCTCAAAATGTAGAAGTTGTGGAATTACAAGATGCTTTTGCACAGCTAGAACAAGCAATTGAAGCTGTGAATAAGACGGCGAATGATTATGACAGTAACCTAGTTAAAACTGACGAAGACCTGACCAAACTTTCTTCTCAGTTAATTCAGGTTGACTCTTTGTTTGACTCTGCCAAAGAGCGTGGTGCCGCATTTATTAAATCTCTTGACTTTGCAAATGCTATTTCTAAAACTTTAGAATTTGCAGGTGCTCTTGGAAATCTTGCTTTTGTTTATCAGCAGATTCAATCTATTGGGGATATTTGGAACAATGATGATTTAACATCCGGTGAAAAACTTCTCCAAACTCTTATGTCTATTGGTACAATTGCGCCAATGCTTGCTCAGTCTTTTTCAACGTTTAAGGATATTTTTAGATTAGATAGCCTTGAAAAACTTGCCAATGATGTGTCTGAGGTAGCTGATGCTGTTAGCATGGCTAAAAAAGGTGATTCGGTAAGCACTAAGGAAAATACAAAAGACGAGCTTGAAAATGCCGCAGCTAAGGCTGTAAATACGAAAGCTAAGCAAGAAAGCGCAGAAGCGTCACTGGAAGAAGCTGCCGCAGACAAAGTTGATACTGCTGCAACAGCAGAAAATAGTGCCGCAGAAGCAGAAAATGCGGCTGCTAAAGCTGCTAGTAATGCAGCTGAAACAGCTGGCGATGCTGCTGAGGTCATTGATGATGTAACGGATGTTGTTGATGTAGCTGGTGACGCTGCTGGAGCCGCAGAAACCGTTGCAGAAGCAACAGAAGATATTGCTGCTGGTGGGTTTGCAGCAAAGATTGTCAGCGGATTTGGTGGAATTACTGGCGCTGTTGGTGCATTGGCTTCTGCCTTTGGCAGTTTAATAGCAGCCGTTGCTCCTTGGATTGCTCTTAGTGCGGGTGTCGCCGCAGTCGGCTATAGCATTTGGTATAGTCTTAACGCTCTTGCCATTGAAGCTGACCGAGCGCAGAAGAAAGCAGATGATTTAGCTAAATCTGCTGCGGATGTTGCGACAGAATACCAAGAGATTCAAAATAGTTATCAGAATCTCAAAGATAGCATTGCTAATTATAAAGAATCTCAAGAAGCTCTTGATAAACTTGAAAAGGGAACTCGTGACTGGAAAGACGAGCTTATTGCAGTTAATGATGAAGTTCTTAAACTTTTACAAGCGTATCCTGAACTACAGAAATATGTATATAAAGATACTAACGGTAAGTTAACTATTTCAGATGAAGGTTTAAATAACTTACAAGATAAAATGGCTCAAAATGTTGCTTATGGCGCACTCGCTGTTGCTAAGACACAGCAAGATGCAAACCGAGCTCAAGTTGAAGCTAATAACAAAGAAGTTCAAGCTAATGTAACTTTCCAAGGCAGAGGAACAAAAACTGTAACCGACTCTGCTGGACGTAAACGTTCATACGTTACTAATGGTACCCGTTCGATTTCTGATAATGAATTAGATGCTATTTATGACATGCTTCGCTATAATGGTGTCAATAGTATCAATAAAGAAAGTGACATTAAAGAAGCATTAGAAATAGCTGGTCAAGACTCTAGCGATGCAATTGTAGATGCTATTGTTGATAATGGCGATAAAATTGTTGGTGCGTTTAGAGAAAATGAGCAGTTAAATACTCAAAATCGTCAGCTTCTTGAGAATGCGGCACAGCAGGCTCTTAATAACACAGCTGGTTATGATTCTAGCCAAAAGAATAATGACGCAGTTGTTGCTATGGTTGCTTCACAAGCTGCTAATCTTACAGATAAATATTATAGTGAATTTAATAATATGAAGTCTTCCGACCTTGGTGAACTTTATGCTCAGCAAAATGGTTGGACTTTCAACAAAGAAAAAAATGGTACTTTTACATTTACTGATGCTCTTGGTCAAGAACAACAAGTTTCCAAAGAAGTATTGACTAACTATTTAGCCGCTTCTAAAGCAATGACAGAAGCATCAAGTAATTGGGTTGATACTGCAAGCATCGTTGCTCAAATTTCAAATTCCGCAGCTGGTTCAAAATATGGAACAGACTTTGTAAATGTTGTCGCTGGTGGCAATAAACAAAGTGGTTTTGACTTGTCTGGAATGGATGTTTCTGAAATTTTCCAGTTGCAAAATGATTCTGATAATATTACAGCTGATTATCTCGGTATTTCAGACAAAGCTGCAAAAGCCGCCGGGTTTAAAAATAGCGAGCAATATGCGAAAGCATTTGCAGATGCTATTAAATCTTATAAGATTGATGATACAGCCTTATTTGAAAATGGCTGGGATGACCAAAAGATTTCATCTGAGCTTGCTAATGTTGGCGAAAGCGCTGAAAAACTTGAAGAATATAAAACTAATCTTATAGGAACAAACAAAGCATTTGCTAAATATGGCGATAGTGTTAGTCAAAATAACGCAGACCTTCAAGAGCAAAATGAACAGCTACAACAAGCTAATAAAAATCTTGATGCGTCTAGCGATGAATGGAAACAAAATAAAGCTCGAATTGATGCAAATAATAAATCAATTAAGCAGAATAATCAAAATTATGATAAACTAACTGCTAAGCTAGTTGTAATGCAGAATGGTATGGAAGATTTGAATAAAATCTTTGCCGATACTGAAAATCCTTTACAAGGATTATCTGAAAGTTCAGCAGACTATACTTCAACAATTGAAGAGCTTGCTGATGCAACTGGTAAAATGCTCAATATTGATATGTCTAGCTGGACGTTAGACCAAAAGAGTGTTTTTGTTGCGAATAATCTTGATAAAATTAGAGAAGCCGCAAATGGAGACGTTGAAGCTCTACAAGCGTTAAGACGTGAAGCTGCGACTCAAATTCTAATTAATGCTGGAATTAATCCAAATAGTAGCGCTGATATTTATAATAGCATGTCTTCTATTATTGATTATGTTAATAATAATATTCCAGATATTGAAGCTGGCGCAACAATCAATGAAGGTCCATTTATTGATGGATTGCGCACTATGCTATCAGAAGGTCAATATACTACTCAACAGTTACAAGTTTTATTTAAAGCACTTGAAGGACTTGGCGTAGATTTTGAAATTGCTTATCAGCCAGCAACTATCTCTTTGCCGCAAATTACTCAAATGGTTAAGAGCAACCTAGGCGGTAAAAAGAGCAAAAGCTTGGGCGACGCTCTTGGACAAGCTGTAGGTACTACAGTAAGTGCCATTAGCCAATCAATTATGGTTCCAACGATTAAATCTGTCACGAGAACACCAAATGGCGGTGGCGGTAGTAATTATCGTAGCCCCAGTGGTGGTGGACATGGCTCCGGCGCTGGCGGTGGCGGTAGTAATTATCGTAGCCCCAGTGGTGGTGGACATGGCTCCGGCGCTGGCGGTGGCGGCGGCTCGTCATATACCCCGCAAGAGAACAAGCAAATTGAAAATGAGATAGACCTTTATGAAAAGGTTAATACTCAGCTTGAAAAAGTGTCTAACCAATATGGCCGTTTAAATTCTGAACGAGATAGACTAACAGGCGATAAATTAGCGCAAAATCTAGCCGAAGAGAATAAACTTTTACAGCGTCAAGTTACTTTACAACAAGAGAAACAAAAAATTCAAGAAAAAGAAGCAGCAGACTTGCGCAATGAATTAGCTTCGTCTTTTGGTGTACAATTTGACAGCGAAGGTTTTATTTCAAACTATGCTGATGTTTATAACGGTCTTGTTAATCAAGTTAACAGTATTGGCTCTAAATATTCTAGCTTAACTTCAAAAGAACAACAAGACGCTGTTGATAAAGAATATGAAGCAGCTACGAAAGCACTTGATAATTTTAATAAGAAATATCAACGCTATGACGAGCTATGGAGTGGCGATTTAGAGGATACAAAATCTCAAATCGAAGACCTTAAAGACGCTATTGAAGACTTACATATTTCTGTATTAAAGACTCAAATTGAATCTCTTGATAATCTTAAAGATATTCAAGAAAGTCTTGTTGATTTTGACCGCGCATTCAATCGTGGTATTAAGCTAACACCATATCAAGAAGCAGCTGATAACGTTGCCAAGCTCGGTAAATATTTTGATGTTGCAACCATGAGTGTTGACGAATACTATGACAATCTTATCAAAAAGCAAGAGGATGCCGCGAATGCCGCAGGTACATCTGACGCATATAAGAAATGGTCAGCAGGTCGTGTAGAGGAACTTAAAGCTGCCAAACAGCGTGCGCTCAATGGTGACAAGAGTGTAGACTACTACGGCACTGGTTATTTCGATATGTCTATGAAGAATCTAACTGATATTAACGCTCAGATGAAACAGTTTGAAGAGACTGGTAAATCTGATATTTTCGGTGAGAATTCCGCAGACCTCTATGACGTGGCTAAGACTGTATATGAACAGGCAGCAGGACTTGCTCAGGACTACTGGTCATTAATTGAAAATCTCCATGATAATGTTATGGATATGATTGATGATATTAGCGATAAGATGGATAGGCGTAAAGACCAGTATGAAGCTATCACAGATGAACTTGAACACTGGTTAGATATTACAGAACTTCTACACGGTGAAGAATCTTATGATGATTTAAATACTATCCTTGGCGCACAGCAGAATAATTACAAAGCACAGCTGAATGAGTTAATGCAGCAGCGCGATATTTGGAAAGATATGCTTGGCTCCATGAAAGAAGGTTCAGAAGAGTGGAACGAAGTATCTGACAAGATTAAAGATGCTACTTCCGACATTAACGACCTTATTCAGAACTCATTAGAGAATCTACAGAAACAGTATTCAAATACAGTTTCAAAGATTACGAAAGCATGGGGAACCAAAGCTGTCGGCACTGACCTCGATTGGATGAATACACAGTGGGAGCTAATTAACCGCAACGCTGATTATTATCTCGATGATGTTAATAAATCCTATAACATCCAAAAGCTACAGAGCAAATATCTTGACCTCTTGGATGGTTCAAATGATTTAGCTATCCAGCAAAAGATTTCAGCACAGATGAAAGAACAACTTGAATATTTGCGTGATAAGACTAAGCTATCTGAGTATGATGTAAACTATGCAAACGCACAGCTTGAAATCTTACAGAAGCAAATTGCGCTTGAAGAAGCTCAGCGCAATAAGTCTCAAATGAAACTTCGCAGGGATACTCAAGGTAATTATTCATACGTCTATACAGCGAATGACGATAATGTCCGTTCAGCACAGTCTGACCTTCTAGATGCACAGAACAATGCTTACAATATGTCTAAAGACCAGATGAAGCAAACTCAGGCAGATTCACTATCTGCACTACAGGATGCTCAATCTACAGTCAATGACATTTGGAATAATGCAAATCTGTCTCTTGAAGAGAAGACCAAGAGAACGCAAGCAATTATTGATTCGCTCAAAGAATATCTTGCGGGAACCAGCGAACAGCTCAGCACATCCCAGAAGAACATTATCAACGATTTCATTGGTATGTGCGATATGCTCACTGGCGAAAACAAAGACAATCTACAAGACGTATATGACCAGATTGTTAATGGCAGCATTGATGCTTTTGACCAGATTGATACACGTTGGTCTACTTCTTTGACCTCTTGGTTACAAAATATGGACCAGTTCAAAGCCGACACCGATAATATGCTTAGCGAATTGACGCAAGCTGGTAAAGACTATGCTGATGGTACAAAGACTATCGCAGACATAGCCAAGACTAACTTTGATGATATTTCCAATAGCATTAGCGGCACAACGGATAAAACAAAAGAACTTGCGGACAGCACAAAAGAATTTGTCAACATTCTTAAAGACGTATCTGGTGAGGTCAAAAAGACTGAATCTACGATGACTGATTATGCCAATCGTATTACAGAAGCTAACAATAATATGCAGGCATTCAAGCAACTTGCTGATGAAACTGCTAATAAGCTGGCCAAGAAAGAGCAAGAAAATGCTAATCTAAGTGAAGCTCTAAAGCAGGCTGAGCAAAAGAACTATAACTATGAGCACTATGGTAACGCTAACGGTCCATTATCTGGTGGCGGTGGCGGTGCTAATGAAGATACTGCTTGGGGCATTGCTAAGGCAATTTGGACCTATGGCTGGGCTTCTGGTTGGGGTAATGACCCTGTACGTTCCAGTAAACTGACTGGCGCATATGGTACCGCTTTTGCCCGTCACGTTCAGGATATTATCAACCAATACTCTGGGTCTGGTAAACTTGTTGATTACGGCTCTATGAAATATAGTTCCAAGAATCTAATCGGCTATGATACAGGCGGCTATACAGGTTCTTGGTCTGATAAGACCGCAGATGCTAAGAATGGTAAACTTGCATTCCTACATCAGAAAGAACTTGTCCTTAACGCTACAGATACGCAAAATATTCTTGCGGCAGTTGAATCTGTAAGGTCTTTTGCAGACAAACTTAAATCTACAAGTCTTGCGCAATCACTTTCTACTGCTCTTGGAGCTATTAGTGGTGCGAAAGCAAATAACGCATCTGAGACAATTGACCAAAACGTACATATCACGGCTGAATTCCCAGCTGCAAATAGTGCGGCAGAAATTGAATCTGCGCTTATGTCACTGAACGATAGAGCGATTCAATACGCTTATAAGTTCAGATAAACATGGGCAAAATTTTATAATCGAATATTTATGGTTTTGATATGTCTTAGAGCATAATTTTATGAACGGGAGAACTTTATGTTCTCCCGTTTTTTATTTGGATTGAAAAGGAGTTGACAATGGCGAATCTACAGGACGTTGTTCTTGAAGCTGTGGATACAATTGTATCCAATAGAATAGAACAGATAGCTACGGATAAAACAGTTACCGCCACTGTCGCTGGCTGTACTAATTCACTTACAGGTGAATATCTCGTTTCTTACAATGGCGGCAAATTAAAAGCATATGCCCAAGAAGGAAATACATATACGCAAGGTCAATCAGTATATGTCCTTATTCCAGAAGGTGATTTCACCAAGAAAAAGAATATCGTAGGTGTTGCGCAGGCAGCAGAAGATGATAATAATATCAGTTTTGTATCTTCGGCCATTAGTAACTACAATCTCATTGGCCGCAATTGTCTTAGTGATAAGGATAAAGTCACGCCTACGGGACTTCGGTCTTACAAAAAAGAAGATTACAAAGTATTATACAAAAAAGATGAAAATGTAAGTGGCTCTCAACCTAAGTTTTTATCTATTGATATCCAAGAGCTAGAGAATAATATTAAACAGGCAGAAGCGGTGCTGATTGAAGCGTCTTTCCGCACGTCTTTGCCGCGAGAGCATAAACTTACAAAGACTGGCGAATATGGTATCACTTTTATCTTAGCATTTAAAGATGGAGACGCTACAGATGACAATGGGCAGGCGTTAGTTAAGAAGCTATCGTATACTATTGATAGCAATAGTATGACAGGTTCTCCGCTTAAATATCAAAGCTATTTTGACCAATATCAGATTTTTCCAATAGATGTTGAGAACTTCTTATATATTGACCAGATTATTTTCTATTGTAAAGATTTCGTAGAAACAACAGACCCAATTCAATCACAAGATAGGCCGATTGGTTGGGGCGATGATATTTTCATTAAAGATATTGAATTCTATGGTCTAAAAAAGATTAGTGCGGCGAATGGTGATTATAAGATGCACCTATCTATGCCGAAAGGTTCTACTCTTAGAGATTTAACTGAGAACTCTTCTTTAAGCGTTGTCGGCACACTTCGTCATAAAAACGAAGACCTTTCAGGCGATGCAATGTTTTATTGGTTTAAAGAAGATGGACGAGTGACCGCAAGCTCTAAAGATTATAAAATGTATGGTGGCGCTGGTTGGTCTTATCTTGAAACTAAAGGAAATAAGTACAACTTTGTTACTACTGGTGCGGAAAATCGTGCTTATGAGAATAAGTATATGTGCGTTTGCGTCTACAAAGAGCAAATGGTCTTAAAAGACTGTTTTACGATATATAATGAAGCAGCAAAACGTGATATTGAAATTACTTCTTCTCTTGGAGTAAGGTTCAGTTTCGACCGTGGTGAGCCTATTTTAACTTGTCTCTTAGATGGTAAATCTTCTAACTTTGAAGCTGGTAAAGCAAACGGACACCCTGATAACTTCTTTAGATTTGTTTGGTCTAAAATTGATGATTATGGTCAAACATTATCTTTTACTGAGACGGTTGAAGAATTAAAGAAGCGCTATGAAGATGGTATGAAGCAGGGTATCGGATATAATAATCTATCTGCTTTAAAGAATCAAATGAATGCACTTGAAGGTGCGTCATGGGATAAAAATACACTTACTTATCCAGTTAAGGGCATTGATTCTAAGGCTACTTTCAAATGCGCTGTCTATTTGCGCGATAGGGAACCTACGGGAGATGAAACCGTAGAAGACATTGAATATAATATCGGTGTTGCAACTATTATTTTAAAGAATGCAACTGCCGCAGACCCTACTGATTATTATATCACTATTGAAAATGGTGACCAAGTATTCCAGTATAGTGAATCTGGTGTATCACCTGATGATGATAGATATGAAGACCCATTAGATGTCAAGCCACTTACTTGCCATTTCTTTGACCCTGCTGGTCTTGAAGTCAATAAAGACACATATGATATTAAATGGCGAGTCCCATTAACAGATTCCATGATTACTATTCCAAAAGAAGGAATGGTGCTTAATCAATCTAATCAGAAAATTGAATATTGTATTTCACAGATTTATCCTATGGCAATTGCCGCAAACTTTGACTATTCCGCTGTATCTAATCAGATTGAAGCTATCGTAACATATCAAGGTGTTACATATAGCCAAATGACTGATTTTCTATTTACAAAGGTTGGAGAAAATGGCACGAATGGTACAGATATTGTAGCTAAGATTTCTCCTACTTCTAAGAGCCTAAAGAATAAAATGCTTGCGCTTATTATTGATAAGAATAATATGATTGAATGGAATACAGGCCAATCAATTTCACAGCAAGTATTACAATTCCAGCTCTATCAGCGTAACGAGAAAATCAACGATGATTCTACTGTCTCTTGGTCTATGGGCTATGGTCAAAGCAAATATATGAGCTGTAACGATGGCGTTATTTCTTGGAATGCGGCTGATGCGGATAAGCGGAAGTTTATGAACCAAATTGTTAAGGCTCAAACAACTTATACCGTTGGAGATTCTTCATATAAGTATTATGCTTTTTATGGTATTCCAGCAATTAAGAAGTATGCCGATGCTGATATTCAAATTGATAAAACTTCTCTTTTAAAGTCTATTACTTATAACGCAGATGGTCGCAATCCGCTATATAATAAAAACCAAGGCGTTACGCTTGTTGGCTCTGACATTGAAGATTTATTTATTGAATGGATAGCTGAGGGCGGTGAACCTTTAAAGACTGGTCAAGCGTATGACGAGAATCCGTTAAGCGCTTGTTTCAAGATTATTACAGAAAAGAATACATCAGATGGTGTACAAAAGACGGCCCGCACAAAAGGATTAAGTCAAATCTATATTCTTCCAAATGATGTATATGATGGTGAATATGGAAACAATTTAGTTCATTGTAAAGTCTATACGTCAGCAGATGCGGCCAATCCTGTTGTTGAGCTATATATTCCTATCTATATGTCATTAAATACTTATGGTCTTAAATCTTTGAATGATTGGGATGGAAATCATCTTGAAATTAATGAAGATGAAAATTACATCCTTGCGCCGCAAGTTGGCGCTGGTGAAAAGAATAAGAACAATCAATTCACTGGCGTTGTAATGGGAACTTCAAAGACTTATGATTCAGATGAATCTCAAATTGGTTTAATGGGATTCTCAGAAGGTAAGCAGTCTATTTTCTTAGATGCCAAAGATGGTTCGGCTACTTTTGGTTTGCCAGAGCAGCAGGCATCGCAGAATAATCATTTTGAGGAAGGCCGCATTAAACTAGTCCCAGGTGGCGAAAGTTATATTGGCGCGTGGCGTATCGGTTCTCGTGCGTTATATAACATTGCAAATGCGGAAGTTGATGAAAATGGTAATTTTACAGAAGCAACCGTAGACAGACCATATACAGACTATCCTGTAAAAGATTCACAATTTTCGATTCCGTCAGATAAGCAAGGTCTTATTTTAGGCGCTAATCCTGCCTATATCTCAGTCAAAGGTAAGCCACTTACAAGACAAAATTCAAATATTGAATTTGATGGAGCAAATGCCGCACTCGCTGAGGGAGATAGCCTTGAAGTAGAAATCGACCCACGCAAAGATTCAACTTTCTCAATCTACAGACATTACAAGAAAGATGGTAAATGGCATCGTTATCCGCTTATTGGTATTAATCAATTTGGACAGTTCTATACAAATGCAATCCAAGACCAAGAATCTTCAATGGGTATTGGTAAGGTCGGAGCTTTTGGTAAACGCGCGTTAGATGCTAAATATATTGGTGCGCAATTTGGTTGGTCTGATACTAATCTATTTAAGTTCTTCGTTGATGGTACTGTTAAAAATTCTGAAAAAGCAACAACAGACCTTTATCTTTCTACTGGTACAAGTGTTAATAATGAATATCCAAGAGGTTTCAATATCTACGGTAAATATGTTAACCTTTATGCGCCAGATTTGGGCAAAGAGTCTATGGACAGTTCAACTCATAGGATTCATATAGATTCAGAGCAGGCTATTATTGGTCACGAGAATTCTTATTTAAGATTATCTGCTTTATCTGCGGCAGATGATACAACGGATAACAAGACTAAGACATCTGTTTTATATCTTAATAATAACTTTGAGTTTATAAATCCAAAAGACAGAAAAACTACTATGTCTACTGGTGATTTTACTCTTTCTGCTATTGGCACTCCAAAAGATGATAAGACAGATGAAGATGGAAATTATACCTATGCCATTGGCGGCAATCTGAGATTAAATGCAACTAATTCGATTACGAATATTGCAGATAAAGATTTCCAGATTAAAGCAGGAGAAGATTATTTGATGTATTCAAAGGCTTTTTCTTCTGTTGCAAATAATGAAAATGGTACTTTTACCATTGGTGCAAATAACGCCAAAGCTGTTTTGACATTGAATAACAACAAAGGACAGAATACTACACTTATTGGCGAAGGTCTTAAATTCAATGCTGAAAATAATGGTGTAAATATTGTAAGTGACACTTCGCCTGATGGTATTAAATTAGTCGCTACTGCCATTAAAGATAATGAAGCACAAGGCGGGGTAAGCATTAGTCTTATTCCACAGTCTGGTGGTAATGGTGCTTTCTATATTAGGTCTGGCACTGGTACTATTCAATCTAATTATGATGAAGTGCCGCATGTTGGTAAACGAACTTATGTCAGTATTGGTCATGGCGTTGTTTCAAATTGGGGAGTATTCACAGGTACGCCTGATTCACAATCAACTACATCTATTACTGCTGAACGAGATATACGTAGTATCAGTGGTTGGAATTATAGCAACGAATATTGTTATAATAATGCTTATTCACATAATTGTATGGGTGCTAATAGAACTTCCACAAAGATTTCAGACCACCTAGGTTGTATTTATGATTTATTAAATAATCTGCAAACGCAGATTAATAATGAAGTAAATGCTCGTAAGTCTGATGTAAATGATGCCAGAGCAAAAGCAAATGCGGCACAAGCTACAGCAAATAGCAAAGCAGATAGGAATCATAATCATGATAGCTCTTATGCTAAGAAGAACCATTATCATAGGGTTAATTATGCAATGGCTCATGTTGTTGTTGATGGTAAGAAATCTACAGCTCAATTTGTTAGTGGCTTAATGACTGGTGGTAGGTATACTACAAATACTTCAAATGAAATGTATAAGGATTAAAAAGGAGATAAAAGGATATGAACGAATTAGAAGTACGTATGAGGGTTCATGCTCTCGCAAAAGATATGATTGACGATTTTATGGTAAGAAATGAAATTAGCGCTACCGCTATGGTAGATGCACTTAATTCTATTCTTGTCAGTCTTTATCCAAAAGCTCAAGGAGAAATGCTACGAGCTATTGATATGGATGCTGCGGCTAAAGCTCAACAGCAGGCGCAAGAAGTCAATCAAGCAGAGCAAAAAGCCACTCCCAAGGAGAAGGAAGTTAAATAATGGCAGTAAAATCCTTTGTTAAAAAGGTTGGTCAAAAGGCTAAAGATGGTTCACTTACCATGCCTTACTCTGAATTTGGAGTTGGCTTTGACAATGTAGTGGACACACGTAAAGATAAGGGTAATTATTCTCTTGCTCAATTCTTTGATAACTATATGGACTTCATGAAAAATACAACGTTTGTATACACTGGCAAGACACAGCCTACTAATACTCATGTTGGCATTTGGATTGATACAAGTTCTTCTAACCAATAGAAAGGAAGAGTGAAATATGGCAACAGTCGTTAGTACACTGTATCCACCTGTTGTTTCGACATTTCAAAATGCCTTTGTAAACACAGAAGATGCTGTTGTGTATTTTACTCTTTCTTCTTTTAATTCTGCATCTGAAATTAAGCACGTACATGTTAGTTGCGTAAATCAGCTTAATAATGAGAATGCCTTGAATAAACTTTCGGGCATTCTCATTGAAGATTTACAATTTGATAAAGTAAGCGGTATGTATTATGTAACAATACCTACCGCTTATATCGAAGGTAATGCTTTCAATACGAATCAGTTCTATAAAGTTCAGATTCGATTTGACAGCTATAATGGAACTGATGAAGTGCCTATTAATGATGAAGCAAAGAAGAATAGTTATCTTTTATCACATACGCAATATTTTTCAGAATGGTCTTCTGTTTGTCTAATTAGACCTATTCACCAACCTAAAATTTATTTATCTGTATTTGAAAACTATACAGGTAATTCATATATGACTTTTAATAAAGGCTTAACGCAAATTGCGGGAGGTCTTATTTTTGTCACTAAAAATGAAAGTGGCGAAGAAGTAGTTTTAAATACTGAAACTGAAACACTTGAAGCATATCAATTTGATATTCTAGACAATTCAGATAAGATATTATTCTCTACTCCTACTATTTACACTGGTGAAAATCTTAATCCAAATAATATTGTATATAATATTGATTTTTCATCTTTAAAGAATAGTTCAGATGGTTCTACATCAGACCCTACTAGCACATATTATGTATGCCGCATTACTTGTCGCACAAAGAATCAGTATCAGCTTAGCAAAGAATACAAATTCCAGATTGGCGAATATACTGGTGCTGATGAATGGCAACCTACAATTAATGCGGAAGTTGATGATGAAACTGCGTCAATTAAGATTTCTGTCAAAAATGAATATTCTTTTAGTGATGGCGTATCTGTATACGTAAGACGTGCATCTAATAAAGATAATTTTAAAGAGTGGGAGACAATCTATAGCGCAAAGCTACAGCAAATTGATTTTTCAATTATAGACAATACTGTAGAAAGTCTGACATGGTATCGTTATCGTGTAGAAGCTCTTACATCTACTGGAATGTCAATTGCAAAACCAACAATGTCAAAAATCGTTTTGCCGCAATTCTATGACGCTTATCTTTCTCGTGGTACGGATCAATATGCGGTAAGATATAATTATCAGGTTAGTAGCTTTAAGCCAGTAGTCAATAGAGCTAAGATTGATACACTCGGCGGCAAATATCCTAAGTTTGCGGAAAATGCTGTATTAAATTATAAGCAGTTTAGTATCTCTGGCATGATTAGTGCCGAGTCTGATGTTTATTCTGAATTTGCTAACAAAACAGAACTTATTCATCACAATAATGATATTCTTAAAGACCTATATTCAGAATATAAAGATGAAACTGGCGTTAAAGATTTAATTCGTAATGATTTTAAGAATTGGGAGAAAACTGGAGGAAATCAGTACCCTAGTGGACCTATTTCTAGTGTTACGTCACAGGAGTATCTAACAACTACTACAAATGATTGGCTTTATGAGCGTAAATTCCGCGAGAAGCTAATGGCATGGTTAAATGATGGTGAACCTAAGCTATATCGTTCAATGGCAGAGGGTTCAATGGTTGTAATGCTTACAGATGTTACATTGACACCTAATTCTGCCATTGGCCGCAGATTATGGAATTTTTCTGCTACAGTTTATGAGATTGAGGATGCTTCTTCTCTAGATACTCTTGATACTCTTGGTATTTATAACCGCAAAATGATTGGTTCAATCAATAGCGGCAATCATGAATCAGAAGATGACCCTAAAGATTATATTGAGGTTATCAAACCAGCACAGATGTATAAGATGACAATTACAAATAATAATGATATTAGAAATGAAATTAACGACGCTCTATCAAAGAAATACAGTGGTGTTTTAGCCGGATATAAGGCAGAAGACATTGTTCTTAAAAATGTTAAGATTTTCTATCATTCTAAACCTCGTTATTATACATTCCAAGCAAATTCAGATGGTCTAACAGAAATTACTGAAAATACAAATGGTCTTGCTGAAATGTTGAATCAAAATCAGGTTCAACGTGGATATTATTTTGGCGTTATCACTCGTGGTAGTGATGGTAACCATAATATCTTTGTAAATGAACGTGGTTATTACCAAATTCCAAATAAGCTAGATGTTACTGGTCTTTATTTCCAAATCGGCGATGTAGTTACTGTTGAATATACACTTTGTTATAAAGAACGTTCTAGCGCAAAAGAAGCCGTGTCTGGTGCATCAATTGACCGCACACTTGTAGGTCAGGAGAGTGGCGTATTTAAACCGAACGCTTATCTTGGCAATAAGATTAGAAATAAATATAATTTTATTCAAATGAATGGTGATGTTATGCTTTTTAGTAAGCGCATGAAATATTGGAAAGGCATTTGTTTAGATGTTACTCCTTATGCGGTTGCTAGTATCAAGTATCATAACGAAGATGAATATAAGAATTACCTTGTCGGTGGAACAGGCGTTTTGCATATGCTCAGAGACGTTCCAGTAGATGATATATGTTTCTTGGGTATACGAATGAAACTTACAAATAAGAAAAAGTATCTCCAAGAGAATGAATTTAGACTTGATTCGTCTGTTGGCGCAACCAGCGTTACAGCTCTTAATTGGTTTACTGTCATAGATAATACTGATACGAAACAACCAGTTTCAGTTGTTCAAGATGAACAAGAGCCGCAAGATTCATTTGATGAAGCATGGAATTCTATTGGCATGGATTCTGGCACTCAAATGTATAATTCAATAGATGAAATTAAAAAACCTGTTTTAAATACCGTATACAATATTAACAATGAGTTGAAATTATATTATAATTATCAATGGTATGATTTCGCATTTGCGTCAATTGATACGATTGATGGAAATACATCGACAGAGCGTATTGGTATTGCCGCAATGCCAGTAGAAGGTATGATTAACTATTATGGCACTGTAATGACTAATAATTATCAATAGGAGGGAAAATGAGAAGGACGTATCCTTATTTAAATGACAGCTTTTATGAAGATGCCAATAGTGCATTAAAGCGTAGAAATTTTCTCAAGACTATTGATAATTTTGTAAATCAAAAACAGTATGTGCGGCTAACCCTTCTCAATTGGAACGAAGAACCGTTAAAGGAGATTCAAGGCGTTATTGCGTCTGGTAGTCTCTCTAAAGACGGTTCTTCGTCTATTAGACGCACTTGCTCATTGACTGCATCTATTGATAGTGGTGAATATGATATTGAAAACATGTCATATGATTTTGCAATCAATAAGAAAATTTTTATTGAAATTGGCGTTGAAAACCACAGTAATCAATTTTTAGATTATCCTATCTTATGGTTTCCTCAAGGCGTTTTCTTTATTGCAAGTGCAAGTGCATCATCTTCTGTTTCATCTGCGGTGTCTTTACAGCTGACACTGAAAGATAAAATGTGCGGCCTATCTGGTGATGTTTCTGGAACGCTACCTGCCGCAGTTGTCTTTGATGAAATGGATACGCAGGACGCAAGTGGCGCATACGCTACTAAAAAGGTATTAGTTTATGATATTATTAAAGAGCTAGT
>UMHC01021954.1_pt1 | contig 48058 bp, 39 predicted proteins | sample 1965381 | NCBI WGS metagenome assembly UMHC01 (sample SAMEA4836083, study PRJEB28245) | human gut metagenome | biome: gut microbiome; material: fecal sample | place: Denmark | collected 2008 | reverse complement strand
AGCTTGGGAAGCTGATGCTCTACCAACTGAGCTACTGCCGCCTGTCGAAGTATTTTTGTCTTTACAAACAGAACTTTTCGCAAAGCGGGGACAAAGATAAATACTTTTTTGAGAAATACAACTATGAAATCAGCAAAATCTTGTATTTTTGTTTCCCGTTAGAAAAATAAAACCTATGAAACGGATTATATTAATCACAGGAGGAGCACGTTCCGGCAAAAGCAGCTATGCGGAAAAAAGAGCCTTAACCCTCTCTCCCAACCCGGTTTACATGGCGACAGCACGCATCTGGGACGAAGAGTTCAGACAACGTGTCCTGCGCCATCAGGAACGAAGAGGCCCTGAATGGACCAACATCGAAGAGGAAAAGGCACTGAGCCAACACCAACTGGACGGACGGGTAGTCCTGATAGACTGTGTGACCTTATGGTGTACCAACTTCTTTTTCGACCTGAATGCAGACGTAGACCAAACGCTGAAAGCCGTCCGTGAGGAATTCGACCGCTTTACACACCAGGATGCCACCTTTCTGTTTGTCACCAACGAAATAGGCTGTGGAGCAACCTCCGAAAACGAAATACAACGCAAGTTCACTGATCTTCAGGGGTGGGTGAACCAGTATATCGCCTCACAGGCCGACGAAGTCATCCTTATGGTGGCGGGAATACCAATGAAAGTAAAATAACAAAAAAAAGATAAAAGCATGAAAACATTTCATATCGAAAAACCGGACGAAAACCTGCGTCCGTCCATTATAGACAAGATTAACAACCTGACCAAACCGAAAGGCTCGCTGGGAAGGCTGGAAGAAATAGCCCTGCAAATTGCCCTGATTCAACAAACCTTGACTCCGGCACTGCACAAGCCGCAGAACATCATCTTTGCCGCCGACCACGGAATTGTAGACGAAGGTGTAAGTCTGTCACCGAAAGAAGTGACCTGGCAACAACTGAGCAATTTCCTTCATGGAGGGGCCGGCGTCAACTTCCTCTGCCGCCAACATGGTTTCGAACTGAAAATCGTAGACGCCGGCGTGGACTATGACCTGCCCTACGAGAAAGGCATCATCGACATGAAAGTACGCCGCGGTACCCGCAACTATCTGTACGAAGCTGCCATGACGCAGGAAGAGATGGAACTCTGCATCGAACGCGGTGCCGAAGTGGTACGCCGATGCCACGAAGAAGGAAGCAACGTGCTGAGTTTCGGAGAAATGGGAATAGGAAACACTTCGTCCTCGTCGCTGTGGATGACCTATTTCACGGGAATTCCTCTGGAACAGTGTGTAGGTGCTGGTAGCGGACTGAACCAGCAAGGCATCCGCCATAAATACGAAGTACTGAAAAGAAGCATGGAAAACTACAACGGAGACGGATCGGCCACCGACATCATCCGCTACTTCGGTGGACTGGAAATGGTGATGGCTGTAGGAGCCATGCTCCAGGCTGCCGAACTGAAAATGCTGATACTGGTAGACGGATTTATCATGACCAACTGCATGCTGGCTGCCATGCAGCTCTATCCTGCCGTGAAAGATTATGCCATCTTCGGCCATTGCGGCGACGAAAGCGGACATAAACTGATACTGGAGTACATGCAAGCCAAACCGCTGATAAACCTAGGATTGAGGCTTGGAGAGGGAACCGGTGCCATTTGCGCCTATCCGTTGGTCGACTCAGCCGTACGAATGATTAACGAGATGGATAACTTTGCACATGCTTCCATTACCAAATACTTTTAAGCGATGAACTTTCTGGCTGCTCTTATATTCTTTACGAGGCTTCCCTTCTGGAAAATCAGGGAAGTACCTGCCGAATGCTTCAAGCATGTGGTACCTTACTGGCCGCTTGTGGGCTTGTTGACGGGGGGCATCATGGCCGGAGTACTTTGGCTCGCCGCTCAAGTACTTCCCTTGCCTGTGGCCTGGCTGCTGGCCATTCTGTCGCGCTTGCTCGTGACGGGATGCCTGCACGAGGACGGACTGGCCGACTTCTTCGACGGCTTCGGCGGAGGAACGACCCGCGAACGCATCCTGGCCATCATGAAGGACTCGCACATCGGGACATATGGTGTCGTGGGTCTGATCTTCTACTTCCTGCTGTTCTGGCAGCTTCCAAGCCGGTTGCCGCTTTCCGTGCTGTGCGCGCTGGCACTTTGCTGCGACTGCTGGAGCAAGTTCTGTGCCTCGCAAATCATCAACTACCTGCCCTATGCCCGTCCCGAAGCTGAAAGCAAGGCCAAGGTCGTGTATAGCGGCATGAACCGGGGGGAACTGATCACAGCCTTCGTCAGCGGCATCCTGCCGCTGCTGTTCCTGCTGCCGTTGCGCTTGTGGCCGGCTACCGTCGTCCCCATGTTCGTCTGCCTGCTGCTCTGCCGCTTCTTGAAGAAAAAGCTTCAAGGCTACACGGGCGACTGCTGCGGAGCAATGTTTCTGTTATGTGAAATCTCATTTTATCTTTGCGCTGTCATCTTATGGAAATTACTTTGATACGACATACCTCGGTAGACGTGCCGCCGGGAGTCTGCTACGGACAGACAGACGTCCCCCTGAAAGACAGTTTCGAACAGGAAGCTGCCATCACCCTGTCTCGCCTGAAGGCTTCCTTACCCGAAGAAGAAAACTTCGATCACGCGTTCACCAGTCCGTTGACCCGTTGCGTACGACTGGCCGACTATTGCGGTTACCCCAACGCCGAACGAGACAAACGGCTCATGGAAATCAACTTCGGAGCCTGGGAAATGAAGCCATTCGACCGGAACGACGATCCCCGCCTTCAGGAGTGGTATGCCGACTACCTGAACGTAGCGGCTACAGGAGGCGAATCTTTCGCCATGCAATACGAACGTGTCAGCCGCTTCCTGGATGAGCTGAAGCAGAAACCCTACCGGCGTGTAGCCATCTTTGCCCACGGAGGTGTACTGATCTGTGCACAGATTTACGCAGGCCACATCACCGCAGAAGAAGCTTTCAGCTCTCTGACGCCCTACGGCGGACTCATCCAAATCACGCTGTAAACCGGAAGTTTTATTGGAGCAATAACTGGATACAGAAAGAAGCAAGTACGAGCAGAATCATCAACCCTTCCGCACGACGGTTGATGCGGATAGCCGTATGCATGTCTTCCGTGGTCAACGGACGCTCGTTGTCGCCGATGTAAGGTTTCCACACCTCCTCGCCAAAGTAGTTATGAGGACCTCCGAAACGACAGTTCAGGATACCGGCCAAGGCAGACTCCGGATAACCGGAATTGGGACTGGCATGCTGGCTACCGTAACGAGCCACAAACCCCAACAACGAAAGACGACCGGACACCACAACCATCAAGAAGGCAGTCAGACGGGCAGGAATGAAATTGGCCACATCGTCCAGACGGGCAGCAAAACAGCCGAAACGGCGATAACGTTCGTTGCGATAACCTATCATCGAGTCCAGCGTGTTCACCATTTTATAGGCAAGCATGCCCGGCACGCCCAGTAGCAAATACCAGAATAAGGGGGCCACCACCCCGTCGCTCAAGTTCTCGGCAAGAGTCTCCAAAGCTGCCGTACGCACTTCCTGCGCAGACAGTTCGGACGTATCGCGTCCCACAATACGTGCCACCTGACGCCGGCCTTCCTCCAGCGAACGGTCTACGGCAAGAAACACCATACGCACTTCGCGCACCAACGTAGTACCTGCCAGGCAATAAAAAATCAGCAGAACTTGTAGTACCATCAGCAACCCTGCCGAAAACAGAGCCGCCTGCTGCAACAGCCATGCTGTCAGCCAATAGACACCCGCTACCAACAGGCAGCTAACCAGCATCCCTTTCAGGAAACAACCATTCCCGTGGTTCAACCGATGTTCGAAAAACGCAATCGCTTTCCCAAATGCCACCACCGGATGGGGCATCCACTGAGGATCGCCCAGCCAGCGATCCAGCAACCATGCCGCCAGCAGCGGCAATGCCATGTAAAAAGCCAGACTAAAGGCTATCAATGTCTGTTCCAATTGAAAATACTGTTTATTCGTTTATCCATCTTATTCCTGAAACCATTCTGCAATGGCATCTACCAGCCGGTCATTTTCTTCGGGTGTCTGGGTGGCAATACGGAAGAAACGCTCGTCCAAGCCTTCGAAATTCGAAGCGTCGCGTATCAGGATGCCATGCTTCTCTGCCAAATACTCCTTCAAGGCCGACGCCTTGCCAAAACGCAGGCATACCAACATGAAATGCGTCTGCGTCTCCCATACGTCCATCCCTCCCAACGCTTCCAATCGGGCACGTAACCGTTGTGTCTCATCCAGATAGACCGCCATGTCCAATGAATGGGGCACTCCCTTTTCGGTCAGGAAAAGTCCGGCTTCAATAGCCACGGCATTGACCGACCACGGCATCCGGTTGTTGCGGATACGGCTCAACAGCCCTGCGTTTCCGGTGATATACCCCAGCCGCAAACCAGGTACGGCATAGCGTTTAGTCATGGAATGTAACAACAACACATTGGGGAAAGCTACTGCCTCAGCCGCCGAGAACAATGGCTGCAACGTAAAGTATTCATAAGACTGGTCGATAACAAAACACACCTGTGGATTACAGCGTATCAACTCTTCCATCCACGCCTTGTCCGTCACACTACCCGTCGGGTTATTAGGATTACACAACCAAAGCATACGGATGTCCTCGGGCAACCGATAACGTTCGCGTTCCGCAGGCAGGCTGTAGAGCGAAACCGTGGGATGACCATGTATCAGGCAAGCATCAGCATATTCCCGAAAAGTAGGCTGCAAAATGGCCGAACGGGTACCCCGAAAAGTCTGAGCCATCAGATAGATGGCTTCGGTAGCCCCATTAGTCACGCATACCTCGTCGGGCTCCAGCTTCAGCTTACGCGCCAGAGCGGCTTCCAGCGTATAGGGCTGAGGTTCGGGATAGGAAGAAAGAGGGCTCAATTCACCGTCTTTCCCCTGTATGAACCTGCATAAATGGTTCTTCAGTTCCGTCAAGTCCGTCCGGCTATATACATTCGAACTGAAATTGGCCGTTATCGGTCGGGTATATTTATAAGAATCGTCTCCGTGTCCGTCAATCATGTTGTTTTAGTATTTGATAGACAAGCGGCAGATTGACATGTGCACGCACATGGTCGGCCAGCTTGTCGTATTGTTGTTCCTTGAATGCCTGATAATCGAAAGTACTGCGTTCTTTCACCTTGCCGGCAAAAGGTTCAAGCAAGTAGTCGATGAAAGCCGCATTGTCCAGTATGCCATGAATATAAGTCCCCATACAGGTCCGATCCACCAAGCATCCCTCCTCTTGCCCGTCTTCCAGACGGTTCAGTGGCATATATGCAGCTCCGTCTACGGGAACAGTAGTTCCCATGTGTATCTCGTAGCCACTCAGGTTGCAGTCTCCCACCGTATCTTCATTGTTCAGGGCAAATCGCACTTGTCGGGTCACTTTCTCACCTGTCATGCGGGTTGTTGTCGGAAGAAGTCCCAAACCAGGCAAACGGTCGATGTCTCCTTCCACATGGTCGGGATCGAGCACCTCCTGCCCCATCATCTGATAACCTCCACAAATACCCATCACCGTCACTCCGTCACGATGGGCACGGATAATAGCCTGTGCCACTCCATTGCGACGCAACTCATACAGATCGTCCAGCGTGCTTTTGGAACCGGGCAACAGAATGATATCCGCCTTGGCTATTTCTTCCGTATTATTGGTGTAAAAGAGGTGGACACGAGGATCGCGCTCCAGCACGTTGAAGTCTGTAAAATTACTGAGATGACGCAACATCACCACGGCAATATTCACCTTACCCTTCGTAGCCTGCATGGATTTGGTAGCAAGGGCCACGCTATCCTCTTCTTCTATATAGATATCTTTATAATAAGGTACCACTCCCAACACCGGAACGCCGCATAGTTCTTCAAGCATTTTCACGCCCGACTCGAACAAACGCAGATCGCCTCGGAATTTATTGATAAGGATTCCCTTAATACAAGCTCGTTCGTGCGGTCTGAGCAACATAAGCGAACCGTAAACACTGGCAAACACTCCGCCACGGTCAATGTCGCCCACCAGCACGACTTTCGCTCCGGCATGCAAAGCCATGGGCAGATTCACCAGGTCGCTGTCGCGCAGATTGATTTCAGAAATACTTCCGGCTCCTTCCAGTACAATAGGATTGTAACGTGCTGCCAGACGATCGTAGGCTGCACACACTTCCTTACGCAACTCCTCACGCCCCTCCTTACGGAAATAATCGTAAGCCGAGCGGTTGCCTACCGGACGTCCGTTCAGTACCACCTGCGACGTATGGTCGCTCTGCGGCTTCAGCAGCAGAGGATTCATATCCGTGTGACAGGGAATGCCGGCAGCCTCTGCCTGTACCGCCTGTGCACGGCCTATCTCAAGACCTTCGGGAGTGGCATACGAATTGAGCGCCATGTTCTGCGCCTTGAAGGGAGCGGGCTGATAGCCGTCTTGCCTGAAGATACGGCAGAAAGCAGCAGCCAGAATACTCTTGCCCACATCGCTTCCGGTACCTACCAGCATAAGGGGTTCCAATAATTCCATAGATTTCATTTTTTGCGAACGCAAAGATAGTACAAAGTGGGCAAAAAAAAAAGGCTATCTTCCCAGACAGCCAATCTTTTGTTAACCTTAAATCTAATACTATGAAAAACACATTGCAAAGGTAGCGCATCTTCCCAAACTTCCAAAATATACAGAGAAAAAACGCCTTTTTATAACATGCTTTAAAAGCCTTATTCTCTTATTAACAAAAAAAGACTATTACAAAGAAAAAATCCTCTTTTTCTCTCTTTTCACCATCCTATGATACGACTTGAACGGCAGGAATTTGCGAAACTTAAATAAAGTATGTATCTTCACCCCCGAAAATCCTAAAAACACACATGTCATGATTTACTCTATACTCGACACTGACCTTTACAAGTTTACTACGTCATACGCTTACATCAAACTGTTTCCGTATGCATCGGGCACATTCTCTTTCACCGACCGCGACCAGACTGTCTGTTCCGACCATTTCCTGGCCGAACTGAAAGAAGCCATCGACCAAATGCGACGGATTGCCCTGACCGGTGACGAACTGGAGTACATGACACACACCTGCCGATTCCTGCCCCGTGTCTACTGGGAATGGCTCTCTTCTTTCCGCTTCCAACCCGAAAAGGTAAATGTCTGGCTGGACGAGGAACGCCATCTCCACATGGAAGTGACGGACTATATGTATAAGGTGACACTCTACGAAGTTCCACTTCTGGCGCTGGTGTCCGAGGTGAGAAATCGGGTCATGGGACATGTTCCCGATCTGGACAAGGTAGTTTCCCGACTGGTGGACAAGGTATCTCTGTCCAACCGCAACCATCTTTCCTTCTCCGAGTTTGGTACACGCCGCCGCTTCTCGTTCGAAGTACACGACACGGTCATCGGCTACCTCAAACAGCACGCCCTGTATTGCACGGGAACATCCAACTGTTATTTCGCCATGAAATATAACATGAAGCCGATGGGGACCCATCCGCACGAATGGTTCATGTTCCACGGTGCTCAGTTTGGCTACAAGCATGCCAACTATATGGCATTGGAAAACTGGGTAAACGTCTACGACGGCGACCTGGGTACCGCCCTCTCGGACACCTATACGTCCGATGCTTTCCTGAGCAACCTCAGCCGCAAGCAGGCCAAGTTGTTCGACGGCGTCCGCTGCGATTCGGGCGACGAATTCGAATTTACCGAAAAGCTCATTGCTCGCTACAAGGAATTCGGCATAGACCCGACAACCAAAACCATCATCTTCAGCAATGCGCTCAACTTTCCCAAGGCGCTCGACATCCAACAGTTCTGCCAGGGACGCATCCGCTGCGCGTTCGGCATCGGTACCAACCTGACCAACGACACCGGCTTCACCCCGTCCAACATTGTGATGAAACTGACCCGCTGCCGGATGAACAACAACCAGGAATGGCACGAATGCGTCAAACTGTCTGATGACGAAGGCAAACACCTGGGTAGCAACATGGAAGTAAAAGCCTGCCTTTACGAGCTGCAGTTAGGCTAATCGGTCTGTTTTCCTGAGGTTTTTTTCCGTTTATAGGCAAATTCCTGCCACTTTTCCTCCGGCCAGTTCTGGCGTTGCATCTCCATGCGTGCCATGACAAAAAACAGGTCGGACAACCGGTTGACGAAACACAGGATAGCCTCATCCAACGGGCTCTGCCGATGTAATGTCCACAAACGCCGCTCTGCCCTGCGTGCCACCGTACGTGCAAAGTGCAGCTGGGCCGAAACGGGTGTACCTCCCGGAAGCAGGAAATAACCGTGGTCGGCCAGCTGTTCCGTCAGGCGGTCCATCTCCTGTTCGCAACGAAGGGTCAGCTCGGCCGCATGCAGCTCGTTCGGGTTTACCTTATCCGATGGCGTAGCTACATGGCTCATAACGACCATCAGTTCTCGCTGTATCGCGTGCAACAACTGCTGCCACTCATCCTCGGCAGACAGCATGGAACGCACGATGCCTATTACGGCATTCAGTTCGTCCAGACAACCGTTGGCCTCGATGCGGATGTCGTCTTTCGGCACCCGCTCTCCTCCATGAATACCGGTCATTCCCTTGTCACCGGTCTTTGTATAAATCCTTTTCATTCTTCGTTCTCAAATAACTTGTCCAAATCAATTTCTCCCCAATACAAATGGGTATAACTGGCCAACAGGTTCTTGTAGCGGAACACCGGCGTGTTCACCTTCTCCCCGCGGGCATTGTACACCTGCGCCACCGTCGGAAGCAACCGTTCACCCAATCGTTGCACATATTGGGTATAGTGGAATTCGTGCCCGTACAACGTTTGTCCATTATAATCGAAACGCCGGTAACCCAGGCTCAGCCTGCGGTCTTCCTTCCGGTTCGAAATGGAAAATGGCAGCACACCCGCCATCGACAGGAAATCGGGCTGTTCGTCCTGACAGATTCCCTGCGACAGGTAAATCATCCCCCCACACTCGGCCAACGCTTTTCCTCCATCTTCAATATAACGACGTATGGAATCCAACGTAACGTCTGCCGTTCTCAAAGCTTCTGCATGTTTCTCGGGATATCCCCCCGGCAGGTAAAGCAAATCGATACCATCAGGTAGCGGAGCTGACTCTTCCGGATTGAAAAAGAAAACTTCCCCGTAGCGCTTCAGCAAGTCCAGGTGTTCCGTATACAGGAAAGAAAAAGACTCGCTGTTGCGTGCCACCGCAATACGTCTGTTTCCTAGCCTTTCATTTTCCGTCCGGCTCTCAGGCAAAGGCAGGGAGGTGATTTCCAACAAACGATCGATACGTATATGGGCTTCCAGCAATTCCAGCAAGCGACGACAGGCTTCGTCCGTTTCCTGTTCGCTGAAGTCCAGACCCAAGTAACGTGAACCCTGCTCCAACAAACCGTCTTTCGGCAAATACCCCAGACACTCCACCTGAAGGTCTTCACAAACCTCCTGCAACATTCCGAAATGGCGCGTCGACCCTACCCGATTGAAAATGACACCCGCAAAACGGATATCGGAACGGAAATGCAGAAAGCCCTGCAACAGAGGTGCCAGGGAATAGGCTGCCGACCGCGCGTCGACCACCAATACCACCGGCAAACGCAACAGCCGGGCCACTTCTGCCGACGAACCACGATCGCGTTCATAACCGTCAAACATCCCCATCATACCTTCCACCACACAGGCATCCGCGCCGACAGCATAGCGGGCATAAAGCTTTCGTACATGCTCCTCCGAAGCCATGAACAAATCTAGATTGACCGACGGACGTCCGCAGGCACGTTCATGAAACTTTGTATCGATATAGTCCGGCCCGCATTTGTAGGGCTGGACATTCAGCCCTCTTGCCTTCAGCAGAGCCATCAGCCCACGGCTCACCGTCGTCTTTCCACTGCCCGATGTGGGTGCGGCAATCAGAAATTGAGGAATGTTTTTTGTCATTTTTCCTGTATTTATTTGGGCAAAGATAACCATATCTGAACAGAAAACCTTATCTTAGCTGCCAAAATGACTAAATCTATGATTACAGAAGAACTGAAAAAGCTATATGCAGCCTATACCGGCCACGAACCGGATAGTATCGAAGAAATGCCCGCATCGGGATCCAACCGTCGTTATTTCCGCCTGAAAGGCGCTCCCAACCTCATCGGAGTAAGCGGCGAAAGTGTAGAAGAAAACCGCGCCTTCCTCTATATGGCCGAACATTTCCGCCGTCAGGGATTGCCTGTTCCGCAAGTGTTCATCAAGTCGGACGACGACATCTATTACCTTCAGGAAGACCTGGGCGATACGCTGCTCTTCAACGCTATTGAAAAAGGACGCAAGACCAGCGTCTTTGGTGAGGACGAGAAGCAACTGCTACGCAAGACGCTCCGTCTCCTGCCCGCCGTTCAGTTTGCCGGTGCCGAAGGCATGGACTTCTCCTACTGCTATCCGCAGGCTGAGTTCAACCGCCGTAGCATCCTGTGGGACCTGAACTACTTCAAATATTGTTTCCTGAAAGCCACCGGTCTTGACTTCCAGGAAGACCGCCTTGAAGACGATTTCCAGAAGATGGCCGACGTCCTGCTCCGCAGCAGTTCCGCCACTTTCATGTACCGCGACTTCCAGAGTCGCAACGTCATGATCAAGGATGGTGAACCGTGGCTCATCGACTTTCAGGGCGGACGCAAGGGTCCTGTCTACTACGACGTGGCTTCCTTCCTGTGGCAGGCAAAAGCCAACTATCCCGACAGCCTCCGCCAGGAACTGCTCCGCGAGTACATCGACGCCCTGCGCAAATACCAGCCCGTGGACGAAGCCTACTTCATGGCCCAGCTTCGCCACTTCGTGCTGTTCCGTACCATGCAAGTACTGGGTGCCTACGGTTTCCGCGGCTACTTCGAGAAAAAACCCCACTTCATCCAGAGTGTACCCTTTGCCATCGAAAACCTTCGCCAGCTGCTCCGTGAGCCCTATCCCGAATATCCTTATCTCTGCCAGGTGCTGACCGAACTGACCGAACTGAAGCAATTTACCGACGACCTGCAGAAGCGCCGTCTTGTAGTCAAAGTCACCAGCTTTGCCTACAAGAAAGGCATTCCCGAAGATCCGTCGGGCAACGGTGGAGGTTTTGTCTTCGACTGCCGTGCTGTAAACAACCCCGGCAAGTACGAACGCTACAAACCCTTCACGGGACTGGACGAACCTGTCATCCGCTTCCTCGAAGACGATGGTGAAATCACGACCCTCCTGGAGCACGTCTACGGTCTGGTCGACGCTTCTGTCAAACGCTACATGGAACGCGGTTTCACCAACCTTTCTGTCTGCTTCGGCTGCACGGGCGGCCAGCACCGTTCCGTCTACTCGGCCCAGCATCTGGCCGAGCACCTGAACCAGAAGTTTGGTGTTCAGGTCAACCTGATGCACCGCGAACAGAACATCGAACAAACCTTCAAAGCCCGCAACTGACATGAAAGCCATGATATTTGCCGCCGGACTGGGTACCCGCCTCCGTCCGCTTACCGATCACATGCCTAAAGCCCTGGTGCCTGTAGCCGGTGTGCCTATGCTCCAGCGCGTAATACTGCGTCTGAAAGAAGCCGGTTTCCACGACATCGTCATCAATATCCACCACTTTGGCGAACAGATTCTCGATTTTCTGAAAGCAAACGACAACTTTGGTGTCCGCATCCTCATCAGTGACGAACGAAGCGAACTGCTCGATACGGGTGGAGGCATCCTGAAAGCCCGTCCCCTACTGGACGACGGCGAACCGTTCCTCATCCACAACGCCGATATCCTGACTCACATCGACCTGGCCGCCTTCTACCGGCACCACGTGGAAAGCGGAGCCGATGCCACCTTGCTGACCAACCACCGACAGACCGCCCGCTACCTCCTGGCTGACACTGACAATCGCCTGTGCGGATGGGTCAACAAGTCGACAGGCGAAACCCTGCCTGCGGGTACCGTCTACACCGAAGGCCGTTACAACGAACTCGCCTTCGGCTGTGTGCATGTCCTTTCGCCCTCCATTTTCAATTACATGGGCAGCGACAGGTGGAATGGAAAATTTTCCATTATTCCTTTCTACATCGACATCTGCCGCCAGGCCCATATCCAATGCTACCCCATCGATACCGAAGGCTGGTTCGACGTAGGCAAGCCCGAAACACTGGCGCAGGCCGATGCCTATTACCGGAAGGTGAAATAAAAATTTTCACTACCTTTGCATTCATAACCAAAACCTGACACCATTGAACAAATTTCAGCTTACATCTGACTACCAGCCTACGGGCGACCAGCCCGAAGCCATCCGCCAGCTCACCGACGGCATCCTGCAGGGACTGCCCGCCCAGACTTTGCTTGGCGTTACGGGCTCCGGAAAGACATTTACCATCGCCAACGTCATTGCCAACATCAACAAGCCTACACTCATCCTGAGCCACAACAAAACCTTGGCGGCTCAGCTCTACAGTGAGTTCAAGGGATTCTTTCCTCACAATGCCGTCGAGTATTATGTCTCTTACTACGATTACTACCAACCCGAAGCCTATCTTCCCTCTTCAGATACCTATATCGAGAAAGACCTGGCCATCAACGACGAAATCGACAAGCTCCGTCTGGCTGCCACTTCTGCCTTGCTCAGCGGACGAAAGGACGTGATTGTCGTCTCCTCCGTGTCATGCATCTACGGCATGGGCAATCCGGCCGATTTCTACAACAACAGTATCGACGTTGTCCGGGGCAAGATGTTCAGCCGCAACGTCTTCCTGCGCCGCCTGGTAGACAGCCTCTATCAACGTAACGACCTCGATCTCAACCGTGGCAATTTCCGTGTCAAAGGCGATACGGTAGACATCTTCCTGGCCTACAGCGACAACCTCCTGCGTGTCGTCTTTTGGGGCGACGAAGTAGACAGTATCGAGGAAGTAGATCCCGTCAGTGGTGTCACCCTCGGCACCTTCGACAGTTATAAGATCTATCCGGCCAACCTCTTCATGACCACCAAGGAGAACACGCTTCGTGCCATCCACGAAATCGAAGACGACCTCCATAAGCAGGTCGAGTTCTTCGAAAAAGAGGGCCGTATGCTGGAGGCCAAACGCATTTACGAACGGGTCACCTACGACATGGAAATGCTGCGCGAACTGGGCCATTGTTCCGGCATCGAAAACTATTCACGCTACTTCGATGGCCGTGCCGCAGGCACCCGTCCTTACTGTCTGCTCGACTTTTTCCCCGAGGACTATCTCATCGTCATCGACGAAAGCCACGTCAGTGTGCCCCAGATACGTGCCATGTATGGAGGAGACCGTGCCCGTAAGGAGAACCTTGTTGAATATGGTTTCCGTCTGCCTGCCGCCCGCGACAACCGTCCCCTCACCTTCGACGAGTTCGAAGCCCTCGCCCGTCAGGTCATCTATGTCAGTGCCACTCCCGCCGACTACGAGTTGGTACGCTCCGAAGGTATCGTGGTCGAACAGGTCATCCGCCCCACCGGACTGCTCGATCCCGTCATCGAAGTACGTCCCACCCACAACCAGATCGACGACCTCATGGAAGAAATCCAGCTCCGCATCGAACAGGGCGAGCGTACCCTTGTCACTACCCTCACCAAGCGCATGGCCGAAGAACTGACCGAATACCTCCTCAACCACGACATCCGCTGCAACTACATCCACAGTGATGTCGACACCCTCGAACGTGTCAAGATCATGTCCGACCTTCGCGAAGGCGTCTACGATGTCCTCATCGGCGTCAACCTCCTTCGTGAGGGACTCGACCTACCCGAAGTGTCACTGGTAGCCATCCTCGATGCCGACAAGGAAGGTTTCCTCCGCTCCCACCGTTCGCTTACGCAGACTGCCGGTCGTGCAGCCCGCAACGTCAACGGGCGTGTCATCATGTATGCCGACCACATCACCGACAGCATGCGGCAGACCATCGAAGAGACCGAACGCCGCCGCGAAAAGCAGCTTCGTTACAACCGGGAACACGGCATCACGCCCCAACAGATTCGGAAGGCCCACAACCTCAACCCGCTGGCAGCCTCTGCTTCTCCTGCCCCCGAACCGGCCGAACGTTCCGCCGCTCCCCGTCCCTACGTCGAGCCCGAACCGTCCCGCCTCGTTGCAGCCGATCCGGTCACCCTCCACATGTCGCCCGAGCAGCTCCAGAAGAGCATCGAACGCACACGTCGCCTCATGCAGGAAGCCGCCAAGAATCTCGATTTCCTTCAGGCCGCACAGTATCGCGACGAATTGCTCAAGATGGAAGACATCCTGAAAAAAGAAGTATGACAAGCGTAAAAGAAAATTCTAAACTATTTTCATTTAAATGAGCCTTATAACATATATTTTCTTTACATTTGTACGCAAATAAAATGAATCATTCCATCAGACAAGAAATGAACGCTTATCCGGATACAGAAAACACCATGATAACCCCACCTCCCGCTCCCCAGAAACAGTGGCTGGTAGCTTACGTCAAGTCCTGCATGGAAAAGAAGACCGCCGAACGCCTGACCGCCATGGGCATCGAACACTACCTTCCTGTGCAGACAGTAGAACGCCGCTGGAGCGACCGCATCAAGCGAATGGAAAAGCTGGTTCTTCCACTAATGATTTTTGTACACGTCACGCCCAAGGAACGTCCGCTTCCCCTTACCCTGTCAGCGGTCAGCCGCTACATGGTCCTGCGTGGCCAGCATACACCGGCCGTCATCCCCGACCAGCAAATGGAACGCTTCCGCTTCATGCTCGATTATAGTCCAGAAGCAGTCAGTTTTAGTGCTACCTCATTAGCTCCGGGCGACCCGATCCGAGTTATCAAAGGACCTTTAACTGGCTTGGAAGGGGAATTGATTACTTTACATGGCAAACACCAGGTCGTCATTCGTATCGACCTTTTGGGGTGTGCCCACGTAGAAATTCCGGTAGGCTATGTGGAAAAAATAGCAGATTGACCATAAACTATCTGCAGCTTTCCATCGTTTATTCCGACAATTCTTCGTATCTTTGCAGTCGCAAATATCCGTCCGACAAAAAAGGAATGAAGTGTCATACAAGCGGAAAGGTATTTTACGTAACAAAAGTCAATACCAAAAACGAACAATAACGATTGATAATTTTACTAAACTAAAAATTGATGAAACATTTCAGGAAATCCATTTTATTTGCTATTGCATGTATGCTGATTTCTCTGTCCGTTCATGCTCAAATGAGTGACGAACAGGTCATACAGTACGTCAAAGAAGCTCATGCCGCTGGAAAAAATCAGGAAGAAATGGGACGCGAACTTCTGTCTCGTGGAGTCACCCGTGCCCAAATGGAACGTATCAAACAGCGTTACGAAGCAAGCCAAAACAGTAACCAGGTTGTTACGGGCAATTCCAATACCGAACGTCGAGCACGTGCGTCTTCCTCCAGTTCTTTTGAAGCACCAATTCCAGAGTTAGTAAGTGATTCTTCATCTATTTTCGGCACCAAGGCTATTCCTAAATCGGCTATCTTTGGACATAACGTTTTCACCAACCCTGCTCTGACCTTTGAGCCCAATGAAAACATGGCAACTCCAGCCAACTATCGCCTTGGTCCTGGTGACGAAGTTATCATTGATGTATGGGGAACTAATGAAACTACCATCCGTCAGGAAATTACGCCTGAAGGCAACATCATGGTCAGCCAAATCGGTCCCATCTATTTAAGTGGAATGACGATTGAAGAAGCAAGCCGGAAAATCAGCCAAACATTATCTAGCAAATATGCCGGAATTTCGGGCGACGAATCACAGATTAGTGTTACACTAGGAAAAATCCGCAGCATTCAGGTCAATGTCATGGGTGAAGTTAGTGTGCCAGGTACCTATCGGCTTTCTTCTTTCTCAAGCGTATTTCACGCCCTCTATCGAGCTGGAGGTATTACCGAAATAGGTTCGTTACGTAATATTAACGTCATCCGCAACGGAAAAAAAATAAAAGACATAGATATATATGATTATCTTCTTCATGGAAACACTTCCGACGATATCCGTTTACAAGAAGGAGATGTGATTATCGTTCCTCCTTACAGCATCTTGGTCAACATTGAAGGCAATGTCAAAAGACCCATGTATTATGAAATGAAGAAAGATGAACATCTGGATAACTTAATTAAATATGCAGGTGATTTTTCTGGTGATGCTTACAGCGATGAAGTACGTCTCATTCGTCGTACCGGAACAGAAAAGCAAATTTTCAGCATTACTAACGATCAATTCTCAACATGGAAACTGGAAGACGGCGATTTCATCAGTGTAGGTGCAATCCTTGACCGTTATGCCAACCGCGTCGAGATCCGTGGTGCTGTCTACCGCCCCGGCATGTACGAACTGGGTGGTGGTCTTACTACAGTCAAAGATCTCATCAAACGCGCCGAAGGACTTACCGGCGATGCTTTTACTGGTCGTGTTATACTGACACGTGAACTTGAAGATCTCACCCATGAAATGATAGCAATAGACTTGGCCGGTATTCTAAAAGGAAGCGTTCCTGATATTCCACTGCGCCGTGAAGACGTGTTGGTTATTCCCAGTATCCACGAATTGCAAGCTCAGGGAGCGTTTACCATCAATGGCGAGGTAACCCGCCCAGGTGTTTATCCGTATGCCGAAAATACGACACTCGAGGATCTCATCGTACAGGCAGGCGGCCTACTAGACGGTGCTTCTACAGTCCGTGTTGACATATCCCGTCGCCTCAAAGACCCTAAAAGTCTTGAAGCAACGACTCGATTAAGTGAAACTTTCACCTTTTCGCTGAAAGACGGTTTCGTAGTTGACGGTACCCCCGGCTTTGTCCTTTACCCTTATGATATGGTAGAAGTTCGCCGTAGTCCCGGCTATCAGGAACAGCACCGTGTAAAGATTGGCGGTGAAGTAGTTTTTGCCGGCGGTTACACCCTTCAGCAGAAGAACGAACGACTCTCCGACCTCGTTAAGCGCGCCGGTGGTCTTACCCCCTCTGCTTATGTACGCGGTGGCCGTCTCATCCGTCAGATGAACGAAGAAGAAATAGCCCAGCGCGACGCCACCATTGCCATGGCCCGCATGAGCGCAGGTAGCGACTCTGTTTCGCTCGCCAAACTCAATGTCTCCGATTCCTATGTGGTAGGTATCGAACTCGACAAGGCACTGGCCAATCCCGGCAGCAACTATGACATCGTGTTGCGCGAAGGCGACCGTCTCTACATTCCCGGACAAGTCAGCACCGTTAAGATCAGCGGTGAAGTACAGTTCCCCAATACCGTGGCCTACATCGCCGGTGCAGGTGTATCCCATTACATCAATCAGGCCGGTGGCTACAGCCGCCTTGCCAAGAAGAGCCGTGCCTACATAGTCTATATGAACGGTACTGTCAGCCGTGTCAAACGCCTGCGCAGTGCCAAGATCGAACCTGGATGCCAGATCATCGTTCCCAGCAAGAAAGAACGCCGTCCGATAAGCCTTGCCGAAGTGCTCTCTATCGGTACATCTGCCGCTTCTCTGGGTACAATGGCTGCTACACTCTACAACATATTTAAATAATGGAAAATGGAGAAATATGGAACAAGATAATAAACAACTCCCTGTTGAGGAGCAGGAAATCGACCTCCTCGAACTGGCCCGTAAAGTGTGGGCAGACCGCAAGCTTGTCCTGAAGTGGTGCGGCATAGCCGCTGTAGTCGGACTGGTCGTAGCTTTCAGCATTCCCAAGGAGTACACGACCAACGTCACCATCGCCCCCGAAAGTACCAGTGGCAGCCGCTCAATGGGTGGCCTGTCTGCCTTGGCAGGCATGGCAGGCATCAACTTGAATGCAGGAAGCAGCGCCGATGCACTTTCACCTGACCTTTATCCGGACATCGTCTCTTCAGTCGCCTTTACGACCGAACTGTTCGACGTACCCGTACGCGATGCCGACGGCGAACTCCAGACCACTGTCTACGATTATCTTCAGGAACATCAACGTTCTCCCTGGTGGAGCGCTGTGATATCCCTGCCGTTCAAGTGCATCGGTTGGACCGTCTCCCTCTTTTCCGGCGACGAAGAAGAGGCTGACAGCACGGCGACCGTCAATCCCTTCCAGCTCACCAAGAAGGAAAACGAGATTGTCAAAGCTCTCAACAACCGCATTGCCGTAAGTGTGGACAAGAAATCGCTCACCGTATCCATTGCCGTCACCATGCAGGATCCGCTCATTTCTGCCACGCTCACCGATACAGTCATGCAGAAGCTGCAGGATTACATCACTGACTACCGTACCAACAAGGCCCGTCACGACCTCGACTTCACACAGAAGCTCTACGACGAAGCCCAGCAGAAATATTACGAAGCCCAGCAGCGCTATGCCGACTATGTAGACAAGAACCAGAACATCCTGCTCCGCAGCGTCCAGACCCGTCAGGAACGTCTGCAAAACGAGATGAACCTGGCCTACAACCTCTACAACCAGACTGCCCAGCAGCTCCAGCTCGCCAAGGCCAAGGTACAGGAGAACACACCGGTCTACACCGTAGTCCAGGCCGCCACCGTTCCCCTCCGTGCCTCCAAGCCTTCCAAAGCCATGATCCTCATCGGTTTCGTATTCCTGGCCGGTGTCGGTTCCGTAGGCTGGATTCTTTTCGGCAGAGACCTGCTCCGACAGTTCAAAGGTTCCAAGGAACAAGCCTGATATCCAATATCTTCTATAAACATTACGCGGATTTGTACAGGAAAAAAGATACTGTACAGATCCGCGTAATGCATATAGGGGTACAGTTCTAATCGATCAGGACAAACGGCGCCCAGTAATAGGGAGAACGGTACGGATAGATCGGATCCTTACTGCAATCCACTACTACCCGCCTGAGTGTTTTCCGCTGCAACACCACCTTTTTGGTAATCTTATAATTGCGCAATGCCTCCCGCGCCTGACGGAATGCGACATACAGATCCTGTTTTTTCACTTTCCAGTTTTCATAAAGTGCCTTCATGAACAGTGCCGTTGCCTTATCGTCTACCGACCATAACGTCGCAATGACCGTCTTCACTCCGGCCCGTTTCAATCCGCGCACCAGTCCTGCCGGACCTTCATCCGACACCACTCCTTGTGCCGTCTGACAAGCCGACAATACCACCAGTTCCGTATCGCTAAGGTCCATGTCACACAATTCTCTCGCCGACAGCAAACCGTCTTCTGCCCGCTCCATTTTTCCCGCTACGTTGGCTCCTGTCGACGCAATCCCACTTGCCAGCAACGACTGATCTTCCTGTATGCTGTCACGCATAAAATAAAGCGGCTCGTCCAAAGACACCTTCAGACTATACCCATGCGTGGCCAGATGCGCAATACGGCTTTCTCCCAATCGATGCTTCAACCATGCTTCGTCCGCTGTTACGATGCTTTCCGTCTTCAGTATAGCAGAAATGCTGTCAGCCTCCACCCCTGCTCCTTTCAGATAAGCGAAGTTCATAGGCCGACCGTAGTTTCGTATCACGTAGTCATACGCAATCCTGTTAGATACGGATACCGTATCCGGCTCCGGCAGACATTCATTATAAGCCAGTCCTCCCACAACCAGAACACCTTCCGCACCGTTTTTCTTTCCCGGTCCTACTTGCCGGGATACAATCTGCGCCGTCGAAGACAGTCTGCGCATCTCCAATCCCTTCAAGTCCTCAGATACCAGATATTCGATACCCAACATCTGAAACAACCCGTCGGGAGCAAAATAAAGGGTTTGAGTCCCTGCAGGTAAAAGCTTCACAATCGGCTGCCAGATTTTTTTGGCCAACACCGTATCTTCATAAATCTGATCCACATAACGGGCTCCGGTACAAACCGCCTCGTCCAGTGTCACTTTCCCTACCCGATGATCGTGCAAATCCTTGCGGGTTCCAAGCGCGACATGCCGCACCCGATCCCGGCTGGCCACCAATGCAATATACATTGTGTCTGCCGACAACAGATCTTTATAGCAGGCAAATTCCACCGCCACTTCTTTCGGCCGCAAAGCCTTTCGTACCTGGCGGGAGTCTATCCTGCAAAACTCATCCAACGACTTTCTGTCCGCAACCGCTTTCCTGTCCAGCAAAGCAATGTGCCTTCGCAACAGCGCCACGTCATACAAGAATTCCGGACAAGCCTCTCCCAAGGAAAAAATTTCCGATAGCAGCGGTTTCTCCTTTTTCCAGAAGTCCAGCCGGTTCTGCTCGGTCATCCCGACAAAATTCCGCTTCACATAGTCCAGTTCCGCTTTATAGAACGAGCGAAACAAACGTAACGCTTCCTCCCGTTCTCCCTTCTTTAGCAAAATCTCCGCTTTCTTCCGCAGCGAGATGATATAGTCCGGATGTCCGGTACCGATAGACGGTTGTTCGCCCTGCCACGCCAGTACCGAATCAATATGGCACAAAGCCTCTTCATAAAGCCTTAGCTCCGCTTCAACAACTGCCAGATTGGCCAATGTCAGGTAATAACGTTCTCCCTGCAGCGCAAGCGACGCCTTTTTCAAGTCCTCGTAAGCCCCCCGGTAGTCATGCATTTCCCACTTGATAAACCCTTTGTTCTGTAGCAGCGTAGCCCGTGTTTCCTTCCCGCACCTGTCCTCCGGCACTTGTTCCAACAGTCGGATGCCCTGTTCCCAGTCGCCCATATAAGCATAAGCCACAGCCAGGTTGGCAAGCCGCTTCCCCTCCTGCTGTTCCTCCGCAAATTCCATACCGGCCAGCAGATCCACCACTTCTTCATAACGTCCGGTCTGCAAAAGCACCCCAGTCTTATTAAACAGGATTCTATTTTTCAGCTCCGGTGTATCCGCCAGTGCTTCCGCCTGTCCATAGTCAGCCAAAGCCTGCCTGTAATCAGCCAGTTGCTTATAACAGCCCGCACGGCTGTTCAGACAGTCCATCCGTGCCGTCGGATCAGATGTAGCAGCTATCACACGCGAATAGAGTGCCACAGCTTCCTTGTACAAGCCATTAGCACGTGCCTCGTCCGCCTGCCTGAAATCTGCAATCCAGCTTTGTGCCTGAAGCTGCACCGAACACAACAATCCTATCCACCACCATTTACACATAGAAACCCTTCTCAATTTACTGCAACTACAAAGGAAGCTTTCCGCTCCGACCTGTTTTCAATCCGGAACAAAAAAACACCTTCTTCTTCTCCCATATTCCATTCTACCCAGGCTACCCTACCGTCCGGTTCCGCTTTTCCTGCATATTCTTTTCCGGTAGCCGTTTCCACCACCGTCAGTGTCAGTCCGGCTCCCTGGGCCGAAAGCAACATCAGCTGGCACTGCCCGCTCCCCATTGCCTTGAACTCCAGCGTTCCGTGAGCCGGCACCGCCTTGTTCATCACCAGCAAATCAGCATCCCCCACACCATCCACTTCTCTCATCAGGCTGATTTCGTCCAGCGGCACAAAATCAAAGTTATGGCGCAGCAGCGAGTCGGCAAATTCTGCATCAAAGTACACTTCCGGCACCTTGTCCGCCTCTTTCACCCCTGTATCTGCAGCCACCACATCCTGCCAGGTACTCACCTTGACCCGTCCGAACCATTCCTTGGCTTCATACAAATCATATTTATCCTTTTCCTCCATGGCCTCCAGCATTTTCAGGCAACCGTTCCGATAGTCCGCCATCGGTCCGGACATTCCGGCCTGCTGCGCCCCTGCCGAGATGGATAATCCAACCAGCAGACATACGATCCATCTTTTTTTCATGTTTATCATTGTTAGCTATCTTTATACATCAATTCGCGTCCAGCAAGACGAACGGCGCCCAGTAGAAAGGCTGTGGATATACCTTCCGCACTTCGTCTGTCGCCTTCCGCAAAGCCTCCCGTTTCGAAAGGCCTTCCAACCAGTAGCGGTAGAAAGCCGACATCAGCAACGAGGTAGAATGATCGTTGACACTCCACAGACTCACCAGCAGCGACCGAACGCCAGCTTGCTTGAACCCACGCGGCAAACCGAACACACCCTCATACGAATAGTTCCCCAGTGCTGTCTCACAGGCCGAAAGCACCACCAGCTGCGTATGTTGCAGGTTCAGTCTGGATACCTCGTCAGCAGTCAGAATCCCGTCATTTTCTCCGGTATCCGTTCCCTTTCCACACCAGGCTGTTTCCGCATTGGCCAGCGCCACTCCGGCCCGGTACATCGCATAATCCGGTTCCCGGTTCTGGAAGAAAGGAATATCCAGTGCCTGCTTGCGGTTTGCCACAAAAAATCCGTGTGTAGCCAGGTGGATTACCGCCGGGCCGGTTGCTGCAAGTTCCTTCAATGCCTGTTCGCTAGCCTCCATCCCTTTCTTTACGGTAATGTCTTCCATGTTCCAGTTGTTCCGTCCCAATTCGGCCGTTATGTCTTCCACCTCCCGGTTCGTAAAGGGCAGATACTTGAAGTGATCCTTGCTCACTCCCCGCTCCTCAAAATCATCGATACCGAAATCGTCTACTGTTCCCCTCACCTGTTCTGCATTCGTCGTCCCTGCCAGCAACCGCTGTTTCTCCGAATAGAAAATATTTCCCATCAACAGTGCACTCTGCGGCCGTTCATCGCTTTGGGGTCTCAGCAGCATGGCAGTCGTCGTCAGCGGACACAAATCATACTTGTCGATCAAGTATCCCCCGTCCGGTGTGGCAAAAGCAGCAAACGACAGGTTGTTCAGGATTCCCGGCGTAGCATAGTACACCGTTCTGACTCCCTTCAGATACGGCTCCAACGGCGCCCACAGCAAGGCATACAAGTCCAATGCCCGTTCGTTATACAGCTTGACAGCCATCCGTGCCGACGTCTTGGCATCCAATGCCTGCAACCCCTTCATCAGTTCTTCGTTTTTCCCCAACCGTACAGGAATCGGTTTCCGGCTGTTCTTCTTCAGGACAAGCGCCATGATGTATTCCCGCGAAAAGACAAATTCAATGGCCGCCTCGTCGTTCTTCAGTTTCTCCCTGATCTGGTGCCAGCTGGCCTCCGTTGCATATCGCCTGCGATAAGGCTCGGACCGTTCGATGAGTTGACGCTCCAATGCGTCTATCTTGTAATTCAGCTGTCCCATACTCCGCATCTGTTCATTGAATGCAAGTCCCAAGACTCCGTAGTCCACCTTGAAATTCTTCCGTTCCAGCTGCAGCCGGTTCATCTGCTCTACCAGCCGGATCAGTGCCGTGTCCTTCGAAGCCAAGATGGCCATACGCGTTTGCCGTTGCGAACGCAGCTGCATTCCCGTCCTATACAGCACGGCGTCATATACTTCCGCTGCCAACTCTTCCGGCATCTGCTCCAACAGACAGGTCAACCACATGGCCGGATCCCGATAAGTATCCATAAAATTGTTCTGTTCGCTCTCTGTCATCAGCTGGAAATTCCCGTCCATCATCTCCTTCACGTTGGCATAAAAAGCCCGAGCCGGTGCCACCATTTCTTTCCATTTCCGCTCTTCCACATACGTGTTACAGAGTCTCACAATTCCTTTCAATTTATCATTCACAGTTACTCTGGGCGAAGAAGTCAACTGTTCATACGCCTTTTCATAGAAAGGAACTGCCTCCTGTTTCTTGTCCATTCCCCAATACAAGTCCCCTAAGTCAAACCAGGCATCCCAATCATCCGTTTCCTGTTGCTCCACCAGTTCCCGGTATGCCAATAGGCAACGGTCTCTCTCCGCTTCGTTGTATTCCATATGCTGATAATACAAAATCTGAGATCTCACCAGATTTCTGTAAGTAACGTTCTTACTGAAATTCTTATCCTGTTCCCTAAAAATCTGTTCCAATTGCCCGAATATCTCCTTCACATTGGGAAACATCCCTTTCAGGTACTTCATTTGTTTTTCATACACAGCTCTATCATTTTCATGCAAAGCATCCACGTCCATATTCTTTGTCCATACCATGGACTGCGTTGCTATATCAAGAAATTCAATCAACAATGGAGTGACATAATTCATCATGAACAAAGGATCCTGTCCATTCTGTGCATATAGCATCTGAGATACCTGCAAAAGAGGCATCAGGAACTCGTTTCTCTGTACCATGTTGTAAGCATTTTCTCCCTTTACCAAATAATAGCACCCCCACAAATAATCCAACAGAGGAAGCGATCCTGGCACATCTTTATTCCGAAACATTTTTTCCATCTGCTCCACCATCAACTGCTTGGCCTCGACCATTTCGTTCAAACCACTATACATCAGTTGAATTTTCAAGGTGAACATTCCCAGATACTGCATGTCATATATATTATCCCCATTCCGTTCCAAACACAAGTCGATGCCTTCATCCAGTATAGTGACCGCTTCCTGATACCGTCCCCTTTCGATCAGGTACTGCGCAGCCGTCTGATAATTCTCTATCCAGACATCCGGTTCTTCTTTTCCCCGAGCCAGCAATTTCTTTCCCTCCTCAAAAAGGCGGTCACAGTCCCTGCTATCTTTGTTCATCAACTCTCGGATATAGGCCAGTCTCAACAGGAAATTGGCCCGTTGGGCACAAGGATCCTCCTCCGTAGCGTTCTCCACCAGCAGCGCATACTGTTCTTCTGCTAGCCTGTAATCCCGGATGCCAAACAGAAATTCCGCATAATTTGCCATAGCCACTTGATAATCCGCCCCCTGTTTTCTCATCCGTTCAATCAACTGCGGATAGGCAGCCCGCACCTGTTCTTCTTTCTCTACCTCATTCTGACATACGATCAACTGGAACAGTTCTTCATTCAAGCTGACAGGTGATTCTTTTCCAAAACAAGCTCGCGCAGCTTCACAGACATAAGCCTGTATCTCTTGAGTAAGATTCATGTCCCCTATCACCGTATAGCTTTCCCAGACAATCAACCTCCCAAAAATCATCGACAACAGACTGCCGTCATAATATTCCCTATACAAGGCATAGGCTTCTTCCAACCGGGCTTTCGCCTTTTCCGGCTGCCGATCCCTAACCGAAGAATACAATCCATACAGCATATAAGCTCTTTTCAAGGGCTGGCCGGCATAGACTCGTTCCACCGTCCGGTTCCATTCATCCAGCAGCCGATCCGCTCCGAACGGATAATCATACACCGCAATCAGAACAACATTCGTCAGCATATTGAGATAATACGAATTATCCTCTCCCAGATACCGCTTGAATCCCTCAACCATCTGCGAACAGAAAATGGCATCGTGGTTCTTCATGCCACTCTTCCACCGGGCCATCCACCAATCTAACCGCGCCAACAGGCTCTCAGACGATTCTGAAGAATAATAAGTATCCGCATACAGTTTGGCTGTCCGACACGCCTCCTCCAGCTCCTCATTCAACAACTGACTGTTTATCTCAAAATTCAATTGACACCTGCGTATCATGACGAGCTCCGGATGCCCCTCCGAATAAAGCTGCCTGTACAGCAAGACAGCCTTTTCAAAATAGAAGCCCACATTACTTATCGTTCCGTTCGCCAGAGACTTGTAGGGAGTATTCTCTATACCTCCCACACGTTCTTGTGCCAGCTTCAGTTCGTCCACCTGCGACATGGACGATTTCACCTGAGCCAATGTAAAATAAAGAAATGCCCGCGTATGGTCCACCGTCTTGTCATCAGCCGGATACAGGGCCAGCGCTTCCTGTTCTGTACGCAGCACGTCCTCGTAGTCACGCGGATCGTCCACCAGATTATTACGCATCCTATTGGTAAACTGGGACAATTTCACGATGCAGAGCAAAGCCTTCGTCTCACGGTCCGGCTTCCGCTTCACGGCCTGTTGCAACCCCCCGATCAGTTCGTCCGTCGGCTTCACTACGTCTTCCATATTCACCAGCTGGCTGAGATACAAATACCTGCACCAGCCGGTCACGACGTGTTCCCGCCCCAGCTGCTCTTCCGCCGCATCGGCTACCCCCTTCAACGTACCCAGTAAGATAGCATACTTTTCGTCTACCTGTCCGCTCTCCAGCCAGTCCAGGTAAGCTCCCAGTTGTGGTACCCACTTCTCTGCCACCCGCAACAAAGCCTTGGCTTCCGGTTCTCGCAGGCCGTCCAGCACGGCAAAAGCCGCTTCTTTCAGCAGCGCTTCCTTACTCAGTTCTTCCCCTTTCGGATAGTGCTCGCTCATCCACTTCCGATGGGTTTCTATCCAGTCGTAGGCCGATTGTGCCTGCACCGCCTGCCCCAGTACAAGCAGGACGGCTACCATTATCCATTGCAAGGCGGTTCTTTTCATAGCTTATCTTTTTTCCGATCCGTCATTCCGGTGCCAGTCCCAGCTTGTCAATCACGTCCTTGGTGATAATTCCGGCCGGTGCCTGCAGGGTAGTGATTACCCACGACTGTGCCAGCTCGTCCCAGCGTTGGTTGGAAATCGTCTGCCAGCCGTTTTCCCAGATACTTTCCTTCTCCATCAGTTTCTTGCGGCGTTTCCGGTCCTTCTTCCAGTTTTCCCGATACTGTTCGGTCACGTCGCATGTCTCCTTCAGTTCGATTTCCAGTTTGTATTCGCCGGTTCCCCAGATATTCTTATAATTGTCGTCTTTGTCGCGATACCCCATGTACGAACGTGGCACGATAAAACTCTCTCCCACAATCTTGTAGACCGGTTCCTCATCCCGATTCCGCACATACCTCAGGAAGCCCTTCTCATCCAGCTCCTCCGGATCTACCGGCACGTTCAGCACAAATGCGCCCAGTTCCTGGTTCTTCTGCAGTTGTACGATTTCATTCATCCACGATGATATCAGCTTGATATTCATCGACAAGGTAAAGTTGTCGCGTTCGGCAAAGGAATATGGCAGATCCAGATACGTATTGGGCAGGTTCGAATGAGTCGGACTCACGATCAGCGTATCCAGCACCAGTTCAAATTTCGAATGCTTCACAATCCGGTCAATCTTACTCCGGTCGATATGGCACGACAGGTAGAAGACCGTATCGTTATCCTCCAGCCTCAGGCAACCGATACCGTCAAAGCGCATACCTTTCGGGTCCATCGCCCCTTCGAACGAAGCTTCCTTATAGAAATCATTGATTTCAGACACCGTGCTGATCTTTGTTTTGTATATATTTTCGGCTTTCACCGTTTCTTCCCACTCTTCCTTCAGCCGTGCGTTCCGGGTCAGCAGACTGCCGATGGCATTTACGCCCAGGTCGATAAAAGATGTCACATATCCCGAAGCGATTCCTTTCAACGATTCTTTACTTGCATTAAACAAATCTCCCAGATACCCTCTGTCCTTTCTGTTCACCAATTCACTATGCCTGGCTATTTCTTCCCCCAGGTCATTGCTTGTATAAATAAATGTCTTGAACTCTACCTGCTGTGCACTTCCCTGTAAGCACGCGCATAAACTGAATAAAAAAAACAATGCGTATTTCATAATGACTGAATTATAAGATTATCCAAATTTTGCATGCAAGGTCATCCTCTTGTTCTGACTTTCACAGATTAAGCTCTGTAAAAGAGTTCCAAGAGTTTTCATACCCTACGTGTTGCAAATATAATCCGATTTTTACAGAAATTCAACGCATATCTTGATTTTTTCATCCGTAACTGGTCGAAATTAATCATGTAAAGTCCAATTCAGATGTTAAGTTAATACACCCTAAAAATAAAATATCCCTATCTCACAAATTGAAAGATTATGGTACATATATAACCCATAGGCTGTAAGGGTAATCTCAAAAAAGTTGTCTCATCCCTCCCACCTCAAAACAAGGGCACTCCTTCCCCGGATCCAGTTCCTGATGGCCTACGACCAGCGCCTGCGGAAACCGCTCCTTCAGTTCCCCGACCAGGGCCGACAAGCTGATCTTCTGCGCCTCCGTCCGCGTGTCCTTTGCACAGCCCTCCGCGTCCAGCCCGCCTTCGTAGCAGATGCCGATGCTGTGACGGTTGTGGTTGCGGCAGTGCGCCCCCACCTGCTCCAGCGGACGCCCCCGGTGGACGGTCCCGTCGCGCGTGATGTAGTAGTGATACCCGATGTCCCGGAATCCCCGGTGACGGATGTGGTCCCTGCGACAGTCCTCAAAGCCAAAGCTCTGCCCCTCACGGGTGGCAGAGCAATGGAGAATAATCAACGTAATCGTCCTCATCACGACATGCACGACGCTACACCAAACACACCGGCCAGGGCTGTCGCCACGGTCACAATAATCTTGAGCACAAGGCTCCACACGTTTTTCTTTTTCGTTGTTGTTTCGCTCACTTTGCTAATGGATAATTAAGAATGGATAATTGAAAATTGAGAATGGATAATTGAGAATTGAAAACTGACAATGACCTGCGGACAGGCTAATTATCCATTTTCAATTCTCCATTCTCCATGATTACAGCGGACTTCCTCCTTCCTCGTCCTCGTTGTCACTGCCTCCCGGCGTCGTACCGCCTGTTCCGGCCGTTTCGCCGTCTACTACATACTCGGACAGCTCGCGAAGCGTACCCTCCAGGTTGAGCTTCGCGTTGCTCAGCTCGCCCGTGGCACGTGCCCGCAGCTTCAGTCCCTTCACGTTTTCGCTCACTTTGAACTCGGCGGCACTCGGAGCCCCGTGGTCGCTGACGATGCCCACCGAGAAGATGGCCAGGTCGTCCAGCTTCACGTTCTTGCTGTCCAGAATCAGCTCCTTGATACAGCTCACCATATCCGCCAATACTCCCTTGATCACACCGGGCGAAAACGGCGTGTTGTGTTTCGACATGTGCTTGGACAAGGCGTCGATGTCCAGCGTTTCCTCGATCACGGGGCGTGCATACCACAACCCCTTCAGCGGACTGTTTTCTCCAGTCACTTGATACTTTTTGTAACGAATCATTTTGTTAATTGTTAATTGATAATTGATAATTGGAAATTTGTTACCACAAAGATACACCCCCTCCTTCCACCCGTTTCCCCTTCTCTCCACCTCTCTACGCTTTTGTACCGTTATTTTCGTTTAAACCTTTGGAAATCTGACAGAAAAGGTGTAAATTTGACGTATGGAAACCTTCAAGATAAAGACATACGGGCGCACCGAACTGGCCCTACTCTACTCCCCCGAACTCTCCGCCCAGGGAGCCTGGCGGAAACTGTTGCGATGGATCAACCATCATCCCACCCTGGGCACACGCCTGGCCGCCACCGGTCTCACGTCCCATTCCCGCGTCTTCACCCCCGCCCAGGTCCGCCTCATTGTAGAAGCGCTGGGAGAGCCTTAAGACAATTGAAAATGGAGAATTGATAATGGAGAATGGGAAATAGGGAAATGGGGAAAAAGTACACTTCTATTTTCATTTTTAAAACAAAAATCTCTACATTTGTCCCAAGAGAAAAAAGGAGGGACCATGTTGAGAATCAAAACACAGTGGATCTGTTGCGCACTGTTGCTCTTCCTGTTGCTGGTAAACAATACGGAAGCGAAAGCCCAGTCGGCCGATGAACTCATCAACGAATATCGGGCCTGGATGGCGGAACACTATCCCCGTCCGGAAGGTATGGACACGGAAACACTGTTCAGAACAACCCTCTGGGCCATCTACGACGGACAGCGCGAACCGGAAGTCAAAACCCTGCTGCGGGCAGCCGCCCAAAAGGTCCCCGAGCTACAGACTTATGCCGACTGGCTGGACAGCGGAAAAAGCGATCCGTGTTCCGAAGCAGGCGCCCGGGCTCTCCAGGCACTCACCCGGGCATCCGGCGAACAGTTGGGCACCCGCCACCTGACCACCGCATGGTGCCGCCTCCTCCTTTCCATCCAGCTGAGCACGACGCAGGACGTCACCGCCCAGGTAGACCAGCTGATCAAAGACCTGCAACAACCCACCACCGAGACCGACCGCGAAAGGCTGTCCCTCCTCTGTGCGGCCAAGCTGACCCAGTTTACCAACCGTCTGTGGGACCGGTTCGTCGAAGATCCCGAAACCTATCCCGAGCTGCTCAAGACGGAGCAGGAAGTCCTCACCCTCTACCCCGTCCAATCGGAAACCGCCGACCACACCCGGGCCTTCCTCTATTACCTGCTGGCAGAAGCCAAGTCCATCCTGAGCCATCAGACGGAAGCCAACCGGGCGCAAGACCAGTTTGGCTGGCAGAACACTACCGGATACAACACCCTGAGCAACGGAGTGATGAGCAACGCCAGCTTCTATTACTACCAGGCCTACCAGCTGTATCGCGTCCTGTACCCCGAAGGACATCCCGAAGTCATCCATCTGCTGCGCTCCTACAACATTTTCATATTCAACAGTTCAACCGTGGATCAATCGATATTGCAAGGCGTCCAGCTTCTGGACGACTACATGCAAGTCTATTATCCCGAAGGCTCCGTAGAACGCAGCCTGATCCGCACAGACCTATGGGCCTGCAGGCTGCTGATGGGAGAACCAAATCCCGATGCCACCGACTGTCCCGCACTACTAAAAAAGCTGGAGCAATGCTGGGGCACAGACAATTACCACTACGTCAACCTCCTGGGATTTCTGGCAGCCTTTGCTGGAGCCAGCGGCCTTGCCGAAGCCGAAAATATACTGGACAGCCTCGATGCCCTGCTGGACCGTCGCTACGCAGCCCAACCACTGAAGAAAGCCTACCTGCTGAACTCAGTCTATTCATCCCTGAAAGACCGTTTCCCGGAACGGGCCACCGAACGGATGACACAAGTCTATACGCTCTACCGCACCCATCACGACAGCAGCATGCTGTCCATCGCGCTGGGAAGAGCCATCGTGCAAGGTTGCCACCAAGAAACATCAAACAACCGGATGGCACTGGAAATGCAAGGTTACGTATGCGCCGACACGAAAGCCCGCTACGGAGCCTCTTCCCCCATCACCTTTGGTGAGGAACTGGACCTGGCTACCCTTACCGCCTACGTCGACCTACAGAAAGCACGCGACCTGTATCCCGACCTCATCGCCCGGATGCAGGCAGCAGGAGTAGATTGTACGGAAGCCCGGAATTCCTACCTCGACTATCTTTACACCGTAGGAGATTATCCGCAGGCTCTCAAGCTATGCCGGCAGCTGATCGGAAACACAGACCATGAAGCAGAGAGCCGAATCTGCTGGCAGTTATTGATTTACACCAACCTGCTGGGAAAAACCGGAGGCAGCGAGACGGAAAGAGCCGACAGCTATGCAAAGGCCGCCCGAATGCTTACAGCCATCGAAGACTCCTTGAATTTCAACACCTATAACTTTGAACTGGCAGCCGATTACCTGATGGAGAAGGGACGCTACCAGGAAGCCGTGGACATGCTCGACCGTGGCATCGCCCTGAACCAATGGCAAACCTGGGGCAACGTAGCAGACCCACATTACCTGTCCATGGCAGCTCTGAAAAACGAAATCCTCTACAACAATCTGAATCAGATGGTCGAAGCCAAACGCCTCATCAGCCAACAACTACAGAACTACAATCCCGACCGCATCACCTACTATACGACAGACATTCTGGATTTCCTGTGGCGATCCTACTACCTGATAGCCAATGAAAACGGTCAGGACTTCGAACAAATATTACCCCTCATGATGCCTATCCTGCAGATTACGGTCAAGCTGTATGCCCAAAGCGGCAACGACCCGCAATTCCTGATGCGCTACGGAACAGAAATGGTCAACATGGTCGTGGACTACCTGCTGAATATGAAAATGCTGGAGAAACAGATAGACATGAGCCGACTGACAGCCGAACAGAAAAAGTCCTGGCAACAGAACCGGGAAATGCAGGACAACTATCGGCAACAGACAGAAACCATCATCAAGCAACTCGAAAAAGACTTTCCCGTCTACGACCCTACCTATCGGTCAAACCAAGGATATATCGGCCTCATCTACCGGATAGGACAATATTATCAGACCCTGGTACCCGCCCCCGAACAGGCACTCCACTACCTGAAACAATATGTAGAACTGCAAAAGAATCAGCCTCAGAAGGCTTTTTACGCCTGGATTGCCCTGGGCGACTTCTATAACGGACAGCAGCAGCCCACTCAGGCGTTGGAAGCCTATCTCGAAGCCGAGAAGCAGCTGGACCTGCTGGAACAGATTGCTCCCGCCGACCACACCGCCCTGGAAAGCCGCCTGTGCGGCCTCTATTGCCAGCAGGGGCAGCTCGCAAAGGCGTCTACGGTTTGCCGCGCGGCTTCAAGCAGGCCGGTGTCGAGTCGCTGCTCGTCAGCCTGTGGAGCGTCAACGACCGCTCCACCTCCCTGCTCATGTCCGAGTTCTACCGCTACTGGCTGGAAGGAAAACCCGTGCGCGAGGCGCTGGAGCAGGCTGTCCGGGAAGTGAGAAAACAGTATCCGCAGCCCTATTACTGGGCGCCGTTCGTGTTGCTGGACTAGCGTCCCAGTCCTCCACTCTATCCCTCCAGACCTCCGCTTCAGCCGTCCAAACCTCAACATTTTTTAAGCTCAACGCTCACGTTTACCCCTTGGACGCCTTGTCGAGCGAAATGGCCTCTAGAGCCGTTTATAGACTTTTCCTTCGTGTTTCAGCACGCCTCGTTCCGTCATTCTTTTCAAAATCCTTCGCACGCTCGATTCCGGCAGTTCCTGCCGCTGCGCCTCCTCCATCAGCTCCCTGTAGGTGAACGTCCCGGGCAGCTTCTCCAGCACCGGCAGCAGGCGGGCGAAGGGCTGCAACGGACGCACCCGCCTCTCGTAGGCAGGGATGGACGAGCTCAGCAGCAAAGCATGTTCCAGCAACACCGCCGCGATAGCCAGCGACGCGTCCAGGTCCTCGTCCGAACAGTAGCGCGTCGACATCGCCCACAGCTCGTCCTCCCCCTTGCGCAGGGCTGTCAGCACCGCCGCGATGCGTGCCGCTATCAGCCCCATGCGCATCACCGACGACGCCATGCGTTCGCCCCCTTCGGCCACCACCTCCTGCAACTTGCGGCTGAAGAAAGTCGAGTGGCGGCGCCACTGCTCCCGCGTCAGCTCCACGTCCGTACGCCGCCCCTTCATCATCTCGTGCATCTTCAGCACCCGCTTGCCCAGTTCGCGGAAGTGCGTCCGCAGGTTCTGCACCTGCCCCTCCGCACTGGCGTCGCGCCACACGTATTGCGGCTGCACCTGGTAGGCCGCCAGTCGGCTGAAGAGTCCGTCCTCCGTGTTGTGCACCAGCGACAGGAACTGCATCGGCGTACCCGTCATACACAGCGCCAGCATCGGATAGGGCACGAACACCGGCTTGCCGTCCACCTTGAACGACGAGCTGATGGGTTCGTGGTGGAAGCAGGCGCGCAGCACGTCGTCCTGTTTGCCGTAGTCCTGCCCGATGGCGGCCGACAGCGCGTCTATTTCCGACGTATGCAGCACGCCGGACACCTCGCGGTTGGCCCACAACTGGCGGTAGAGCATGGACTTCGACGTGTTGGGCGATATCTGGAAATAGATGCGTTCCGGCTCCTTGGGCTTCGGTTCCGGCTTCTCGCCCTTGCGTCCCTTGCGCATGCGCTCGCTGAAGTCCTCGTTCCACTGTTGCAGCCGGGCCTCGTAGGCCGCCTGTTCCTCCTCGCCGCGGGCCAGGTAGTAGTCGTGCAGCGGATGCGACAGATAGGACACCTGCGTCACGATGCCTTTTCCCGTAGCTGCCGGTGCCACGACGGCAAAATACAGGTGCGGACGCATGTCGTGGCGGTCGTAGTGGAAGTGCACGTCCGGCAGGCAGGCGCTCAGGTGGGTCAGCATCGCCATCAGCACCATGTCCCTCTCCCGCCGGTCCATGGCCACCGTCAGCCCCTCCTTCAGCAGCTGCGGCAGACCGTCGAAGATGGCGTCGTCGAAGTAGGGCAACGCCCCTCTCAGCCTTTCATTATTTTCTGACAAATCTAGTTCTGCGTCCCGATCGTCCGCTTCGACAGGGTGTCCATAGTGGCGGTCGTGAGCGTTGAGCTTATTTTTTTCGGACACGTTTTCCTCCGATTTCCTGCTCAGATAGCTGTATCCGTCCGATAAGCATTTCCGAATTTCTGACTCCGAAAGTGTCGTACTTCCCAATTTCCCCGTAACCAGCTTTTTCAGCTCTTCCAGTTCCTGTGGCGAAAGGTTTTTACATCTTGCCGTCCGTCCCAGTTTCAGCAGCAGCTCGTGTCGGTGTCCCTTCTCGAAGCCGTTCTGTTGCAGGAAGTAGTCCAGCATCCCCTGCAGCATGCCGCTTCCCTCGCCCTGCGGTTCGCCCCCTTCGGCGTCCGCCTCCTGCTGCATCCGGCGCTTCGCTTCCAGCCTGTCCTCGTCCGTCTCCAGACCGCGCCAGGCCATCATCCGTGCCCCGTAGTTCACGTACAGCTCCTCGTCGTGCGCCGCGCTGCACAGGCGTCCCACGTTGCGGCACGCCTCGTCCACCTGGCATCCCGTCCGCTGTTCCATCCATCGCCCCACGACGCGATACGCCCTGAGGTACTCCTCCGTGCTCGTCACGTCCACGCGGATCACCGCCTTCACCCCATCGCCGGACACTGACGTCCAGGCCAGCATCACGCAGTCCGTCATCCGCAGCCTTTCGAGCAGTTGTGTGCGTGCCGCCCCCACGTGGTCCCAGTCGAACATCATCAGCCCCGTCAGCCGCTTCAGGTCCTTCTCCTGCCTGCCCCCTTCGAACACAGCGGCCAGTGTGGCGGCAGGCAGCGCCCGTTTCACCCGTGCCGCCTCCCCTTCGCTTCCCCTGGCCGTCAGCCGGCGGTATTCCTCTGTCAGTCGTTTCACCTCCCCGTTCGTGCGTATCCAGTCCACGAAGCGGGCCACTGTCATCTCCATCGGTTCCTTGTCATACAAATTGCGGAACCCCGAAATCATTGTTGTCTCCATAGTTTAATTGATAATTGAAAATTGATAATTAATAATTCTTCATTCCTCATTCTTCATTTTATTCTTCATTGTTCATTAATCATTGACAAATTTCCTTCTTCTTTCTCAATCTTGCAAATCAGAAAATACGGGCATAAAATCCATTCAGACGCACTACACAGGCACCATTCCGCACATTTATCCCAACATCCCCGTTTAAAATAAATTTTCATTTTCACATATTAGCCGGACAAACTTTTAAATCCTGTACTTATGAAAAAGATTTTTCGTGTCGAAGTATGGATCGACGATAAGCACTTCCATACCCTGCAAGGCGAAGTAAGTCATGTCCGCAACCGTCGTCTGGCCCTGACGCAGATTTTCCGCAACATCCTGCGCCAGCTCTACACCCACGGCCATCTTCCGGCCACACACGAAGAGTTCCGCACCCTACGTACCTTGCGTACCCTCGTCAATCGTCTGGAGAGCCATTTCCAGGCAGAAGACTGACAACGGACAGCAATAGCGGTTAGTAACCATCCAGTATGGAATACTAACCGCTATAAAAATTCTCAATTCTCCATTTTCAATTATCAATTAATTAAAATTCTTCATTTTTCATTCTTCATTCTTCATTTATTTCGTATCTTTCGATAAGCTAGGCGGCACCTTGGAAGTAAAAATAAAAAAAAACTTTTTTATTTTGTACTTCGCTCGGTTTGCACTATCTTTGTCCCCGCAGAAACTGAACTTGACGTCCGTCTCTCCGATCATCTACCTGTGAGAGGCGACCGCGTAGCGTACCCGGACGTTCCGTCCTCCCTTCCGCAAACAAGCATCAGCTTCTACTCTACTCCACCCGCAACACACTGACAAACAACCTGTATCCGAGCTTTTCACAAGTCCGGACTGTTTGTGTTGCACCAGGAGTCTTCAGCCGCAGGCGGGCCGTCTGTGTTCCGACACAGACCGCTTTTCATCCTTCATCCCTGCCGGCGCGCTGTCATTACTATTTGTAAAAAAAAGCACAAACTTACAAACAAATAGACCGTATACACCACCCCGCCAGTTATGCTGAGCGGATCTGAGATTGATTAACGGCCATCGGGAGGCTTTAAATAAGATAGGATGCGGCTCAGCAATAAAAATAAGCGGGCTTATTTTGTATTGCTTTCGCCTTTCACTATCTTTGCATGTGTCAAAAACTGATTTAATGAACCTATATATTAGAGAAAATGGGTAACTACCTCATTATAAGAAATTTTGGACCTGTCAAAGAAGCAAAGATAGAACTGAAGCCATACCTGATACTCATCGGCGGGCAGGGCACAGGTAAAAGCACTATTGCCAAGTTGTTATCTATCTTCCAAGAGAAATTATGGTATTTATCCGTTCTTTCCAAAGAAAAAAATAAAGAAGATGCCTATCTTGATTCATTCAAGAAATGTGGCATACATCACTACTTCTCGGAAGACACCTATCTGGAATACCGGAAAGACGAACTTCACCTTGTGTTCGACAAACAGTTCACACTTTCCTATCAAGGGAAAACAGATCCGGAAGAGCTACAACCGCTCTTGTTTTCCTTATTGACTGAAAACCTGAAGAAATTCGTCGGTGTTGTAAAGTCCGATCTGCAAGAACTGACCCATACCCTGCAAAAGTCAGATAAACAAGAAGAGGTGCAACTGAAAGATTATCTGAAAGATTATCTGACCCAACAATACCGGGCCAGCATCATTCAGTCCACATTTTCCAATACCGGAGACCAGTTATACATTCCTGCGGAAAGAAATCTCGCTGCCTCTTTTTCCGGCAATTTGGCCAGTGTCATGGTGTCGGGCATTCCCTTGCAGGATAAGCTCCTGAACTTCATCAGTTATTTTGAGAAGGCAAGAGCCGAACACCCTGTGTACGACGTTCCTTTTCTTCATCTGACCTATGTCTATAGTAAGGAAGAAGAAGGCATACGAATCCCCGGTATAGAGAAACCGCTTCCGCTGACTGAATGTTCTTCCGGCATACAAGCCTTGCTCCCCATGCTGATGGTCTTGGACTACTGCATCGACAACGGTATCTTCAAGGGATACGTCATCGAAGAACCCGAGCAGAACCTGTTCCCCGACAATCAGCTTGCGGCATTAAGATACATTGTCGGCAAGAACAATCGTCATCAGAGCAGTTGTGTCATTACCACCCACAGCCCCTACCTGTTGTCGGGCATAAACCTGTCGCTGATGGCGGGACGGATAGCCCAAAACGAGACTTTCCAGGAGAAAGTAAACCGGATACTTCCGCCGGAATACCACCTTGCTTCCGGCAGTGTAGCAGCCTATTCGCTGGGCGATGCGGACAATTATTGTAAGGACATCATCAATACCCAGACGGGGACTATCGACCAGAACTATCTGGACACCACCTCTTCCATTATCGGACAAGAGTTTGGCAAACTATATAAGCTATATATCCAAACACCAAAATGATGGGAGTCCCTCAAGCCGTACAAAATCTGAAACTCTGTTGGGCGTTCCGAGGCTATCAGCAACGAGTAACCGATTGCATCACACCTACCACAGAAAGGGAATTCTACCTCAAAGACGATGAACAGACCAATACAGTGGTGATCACATTAGCTTCCGGTGACGGGAAAGTCTGCAAGGTCAGCAATCCGTCAGGTCGTGAAGCCGTGGTGCTTGCCATCGACCATAAGCTGATAGACAACCGGGAAGAACGAGATAGAATTTAACTGAGAACGATGGTAACTATTTCTCATACCGGCTTTACGTCGAACATTTCCCTGGAGGCCATTCTCCGGGTGAAGACCAAGGAAAAGATTGTCGGCATCATCACCAAGCTGGGCGCCTATATCAGCCCCAACCTGAAGAAAGACGAAACCGCCCGTCGTGCAGCCGCTATCCTGCTTGACGACCCGCAGCTGGTGCTCGACGACCTGAACAAGGACGAGCTGAAACTTGTCAAGGAGTTTGTCGACGCCGGCCCCAACGCCTATATCACCCGCAAGATGCGCAAGATACCCTACAAGCTCCAGAAATACGCCCTCGTCCTGACCTACGAAGACTTTGACGCCCTGCTCTGGCAGATGCTGATGCCTGATGCCGTCCGTCTGTCCTTTGCTCCATACATCGACGAAGCGATAGCCTTCAAGGAGAAGCATCCCCGCAAGCTGACCCGGAAAGAGCGGCTGTTGGCCGAATGGATGGATTACTTGCAGGGCGAGCCGGAAGAGTGAGCACTCTTTCCGCCTGTCATGCTGAGCGGAACGCAGTGTAGTTGAAGCATCTCATTAATCATTTACCATTAACCATTTTCCATTATTAAATGGGCTGTCCCTATGGGGTACGTCAAAATTGGACGTTTACTTTGGTTCTCAGGAAACCTTTGCAGGCATTCTGAGTGTTTCGTGTATTCTCATTTTTAAATAAATCCCTATGAAAGGTATTGTACTAGCCGGTGGTAGCGGTACTCGTTTGTACCCCATCACCAAAGGTATCAGCAAGCAACTGATTCCTATTTTCGACAAACCGATGATCTATTACCCCATCTCGGTGCTGATGCTGGCGGGTATCCGCGAGATTCTGATCATCTCCACACCCTACGACTTACCGGGCTTCAAACGTCTCTTAGGCGATGGTTCAGACTACGGCGTACGTTTTGAATACGCCGAACAGCCAAGTCCGGATGGGCTGGCGCAGGCGTTCATCATCGGGGCGGACTTCATCGGGAACGATGCGGTGTGCCTGGTATTGGGCGACAACATCTTCCACGGCAACGGGCTGAGCGCGATGCTGAAGGAGGCAGTGCGCACGGCGGAAGAGGAGAAGAAGGCGACGGTGTTCGGCTACTGGGTGAGCGACCCGGAACGCTACGGCGTGGCGGAATTCGACAAGGAAGGTAACTGTCTCTCCATCGAGGAGAAGCCGAAGCAGCCGAAATCGAACTACGCGGTGGTGGGGTTGTACTTCTACCCGAATAAGGTGGTGGACGTGGCAAAGCACATCAAGCCGTCGGCACGTGGGGAGCTGGAGATTACGACCGTGAATCAGGAGTTCCTGCAAGACGGAGAACTGAAGGTGCAGACCTTGGGCCGCGGTTTTGCCTGGCTGGACACGGGGACGCATGACTCGCTGAGCGAGGCGTCGACGTTTATCGAAGTGATCGAGAAACGTCAAGGTTTGAAGGTTGCCTGCCTGGAAGGTATTGCGTTCCGTCAGGGCTGGATCACAGCCGACAAGATGCGTGAGCTGGCGAAGCCGATGCTGAAGAACCAGTATGGACAGTACCTGCTACAGGTAGTGGACGAGGTGGAACGGACGGGAAAGCCTAACCTTTGAAAATTAAGAATGAAGAATTAATTTTCAACTTTCAATTCTCAATTCTCAATTATCAATTATTAATTATCAATTAATAAAGTGGACGTAATCAAAACAAGTATAGACGGCGTGGTAATCATCGAACCACGCATCTTCAAGGATGCGAGGGGCTATTTCTTTGAATCGTTCTCGCAACGGGAGTTTGAAGAGAAAGTCGGCAAGATACAGTTTGTGCAGGACAACGAGAGCATGTCGAGCTATGGCGTGATGCGCGGCCTGCACTTCCAGCGACCGCCATATACGCAGAGCAAGCTGGTGCGCTGCGTGAAAGGAGCGGTACTGGATGTGGCTGTGGATATCCGCAAGGGCAGCCCGACGTACGGGCAGCATGTGGCCGTGGAGCTGACGGAGGACAATCACCGGCAGTTCTTTATCCCGCAGGGCTTCGCCCACGGATTTGCGGTACTGAGCGAGACGGCGGTGTTCCAGTACAAGTGTGACAACTTCTATCACCCGGAAGCGGACGGTGGCATCAGCATCCTGGACGAGAGTTTGGGCATTGACTGGCGGATACCGACGGAGAAAGCTATCTTGAGTGAGAAGGATACCAAACATCCGTTACTGAAGGACTTTGAAACGCCGTTTGTGTTTACCACAGAGGGCACAGAGTAACACGGAGTTTTTTAATATAAAAATTGTATTTTCTTAGAAATATGAATATACTGGTAACAGGTGCCAATGGTCAGCTGGGCAATGAAATGAGGCTGGTCAGCAAGGCATCCTCACATACATTTGTGTTTACAGACGTGGTGGAAGCGGAAGGTGTGGAAACGACGCTGCTCGACATCACCAATCCGGAGGCCGTGCGTAGCATCGTACGGGAACAGGGCGTGCAGTGCATCGTGAACTGCGCGGCCTATACCAACGTGGACAAGGCAGAAAGTGACGAAGCCTTCTGCCGCGTGTTGAACGCAGACGCTCCCCGTAACCTGGCGCAGGCCATGAAGGAAGTGGGCGGGCTGCTGATACACGTCTCTACGGACTACGTGTTCGGCGGAGACCCTTACAACACGCCCTGCAAGGAAGACCAGAAAGGCACGCCGACCGGCGTTTACGGACGTACCAAGCTGGAGGGTGAACAGAACATTCTGGCTACGGGATGCGACTATGTGATCCTCCGCACGGCCTGGCTGTACAGCGAGTTCGGAAAGAATTTCGTAAAAACCATGCTGAACCTGACGGCCACCAAGCCCGAACTGAAGGTGGTGTTCGACCAGGCAGGCACGCCGACTTATGCGTACGACCTGGCACTGGCTATCCGCACGGTGCTCGACGACTATGTGCAGGAACAGCCGCAGCAGGGCTACAGCAAGAACGGCATCTATCACTTCAGCAATGAAGGCGTCTGTTCATGGTACGACTTTACGAAGGTGATTGCCGCCCTGTCGGGACATACGGAATGCAATATCCAGCCTTGTCACAGCAACGAGTTTCCCAGTCCGGTAACCCGTCCGGCCTATTCGGTACTGGACAAGACCAGGATTAAGGAAACCTTCGGCATCCGCATTCCTTACTGGATGGATTCGTTGAAGGTGTGTCTGCAGAACATGCAAGCATTGATTTAGGTATTAAGTATCAGGTATTGACAATTACTTTCATTTTCAATTTTCAATTCAAATGGTAACATTCAAACGCAATATCGTAATTACCGGCGGAGCCGGTTTCATCGGTTCACACGTAGTGAGACTGTTTGTGAACAAGTATCCGGAGTATCGCATCATCAACCTGGACAAGCTGACGTATGCAGGCAATCTGGCCAATCTGAAGGACGTCGAAAACCGTCCGAACTACAAGTTCGTGAAGATGGATATCTGCGACTTCGACGCGTTTTACCGCCTGATGCAGGAGGAGAAGGTGGACGGTATTATTCACCTGGCAGCAGAGAGCCACGTGGACCGAAGCATCAAGGATCCGTTCACCTTCGCACGGACGAATGTGATGGGTACACTGAGCTTGCTGCAGGCGGCGAAACTGTATTGGGAAAGTCTGCCGGAGAAGTATGAGGGCAAGCGGTTCTATCACATCTCGACGGACGAGGTGTATGGGGCACTGGAGATGACACATCCCGAAGGCATTGAACCACCGTTTACGACAAAGGCTTCGTCGGGCAAGCACCACCTGGCTTACGGTAAGGAGTTCTTCTATGAGACGACGAAGTATAATCCGCACAGCCCGTACTCAGCCTCGAAAGCATCGAGCGACCACTTTGTGCGTGCTTATCACGACACGTACGGCATGCCGACCATCGTGACGAACTGTTCGAACAACTACGGCCCGTACCAGTTTCCGGAGAAGCTGATACCGCTGTTCATCAACAACATCCGCCACCGCAAGCCGCTGCCGGTATATGGCAAGGGTGAGAACGTGCGCGACTGGCTGTACGTGGAAGACCATGCACGGGCTATTGACGTAATTTTCCATAATGGGAAGATTGCGGAAACCTATAATATCGGCGGCTTCAACGAATGGAAGAACATTGACATCATCAAAGTGGTGATCAACACGGTGGACCGTCTGCTGGGCCGCAAGGAAGGTGAGGATATGGACCTGATAACCTACGTGACGGACCGTCTGGGCCACGACATGCGCTACGCCATCGACTCGACGAAGCTTCAGCAGGAGCTGGGCTGGGAGCCGAGCCTTCAGTTTGAGGAGGGTATCGAGAAGACGGTGCGCTGGTATCTGGATAACCAGGAGTGGATGGACAACGTGACGAGTGGGGATTATCAGAAGTACTATGAGACGATGTATGGAATTAAATAAGGTATAAAAGTAATATTTAAACATATTTTTGTTATGAAAGCATGTTTTATGGGTTTAGGCTATATCGGCCTACCTACAGCAATTATTGCCGCCAAACACGGTGTTCAGATAACCGGAGTAGATATTAATCCGAAAGTAGTAGAAATGACCAATCAGGGTAAATTGCATATCATTGAGCCGGGTATGCAGGATTTGCTTCAGGAAGTTGTAGGTAATGGTCAACTGAAGGCATCCACTACTCCTGAAGTGAGCGATGCTTATTTTATGGTAGTACCTACTCCTTTTAAGGGAAATCACGAGCCAGATATATCCTATGTAGAAGCTGCTACCCGTGCAGTTGTACCTTTCCTGAAAGAAGGAGACTTGTATGTTATCGAATCTACTTCACCGGTAGGTACGACGGATAAAATGGCTGAGTTGATTTATGAGTTACGTCCGGAACTGAAAGATAAGATCTATATTGCTTATTGTCCCGAGCGTGTGTTACCGGGTAATGTTATTTATGAGTTGGTACACAATGACCGCGTAATTGGTGGTATGAACGAGGCATCTACGGATAAGGCTATTGAGTTTTACAGTCAGTTTGTGCAGGGAAAGCTGCATAGAACAAACTGTAAGACAGCAGAAATGTGTAAATTAACGGAGAATTCGTCACGCGATGTGCAGATTGCTTTTGCCAACGAGCTATCATTAATTTGTGATAAGGCAGGTATTAATGTTTGGGAGTTGATAAATCTGGCTAATAAACATCCGCGTGTCAATATCTTGCAACCGGGCTGTGGCGTAGGCGGACATTGTATTGCGGTTGATCCTTATTTTATAACGTCAGATTTTCCCATGGAATCTAAAATTATTGCCACTGCACGTGAAATTAATAATTACAAATCTTTTTGGTGTGCAGAGAAGGTACAGAACGAGATGTTGAAATTTGAATTGAAACATCACCGGAAACCTTGTGTGGCTATGATGGGATTGGCTTTCAAACCTAATATAGATGATTTACGTGAGTCTCCTGCCAAATATATTACAACTAAAGTTATGCAAAGTTGTAACAATGCCAATATTTTGGTTGTAGAGCCCAATGTGGAAACACATAATGTGTTCAAATTGACTCCTTATCAAGAAGCATATGAGAAAGCGGACATTGTGGTAATGTTAGTAGCCCATGATCCGTTCAAGACTCTTCCGTATCGTGAAGATAAAGTAATACTTGATTTCTGTGGCATCTATAAAAAATAAGCCTGTATGAAAAAAGTAATGTTGGTCTTCGGGACTCGTCCCGAAGCCATTAAAATGGCTCCGTTGGTAAAGGAGTTTCAAAAATATCCGGAACGTTTTAAGACGATTGTGTGTGTAACCGGACAGCATCGTGAAATGCTTGACCAAGTCCTCCATATTTTTGAGATAACACCGGATTATGATTTGAACATTATGAAACAGGGGCAGGACCTGTATGATGTGACAGCACGTGTTCTGACGGGAATGCGTGATGTTCTGAAGGAAGCACAGCCGGATGTGGTACTTGTACATGGTGATACGACAACTTCTACGGCAGCCGCCTTGGCTGCTTTCTATCAGCAGATACCTGTGGGACATGTAGAAGCCGGTTTACGTACACACAATATCTATAGTCCTTGGCCAGAGGAAATGAACCGTCAGATAACAGGGCGTATTGCTACATATCATTTTGCACCGACTCCGTTGAGCCGCCAAAATCTGTTGACTGAAGCTGTCAAGGAAGAACAGATTACAGTTACTGGCAATACGGTGATTGATGCACTTTATATGGTGGTGGACAAGATAAAGAATGATAAATCCTTGGATGCAGAGCTGAAAATTTTACTAAAAAATGCGGGCTATGATGTCAATCGCTTGGCTGATGGAAAGAAACTTGTTCTGATAACTGGGCATCGTCGGGAAAACTTTGGAGAAGGTTTTATCCATATGTGTACGGCTATCAAGGATTTGACTAAAAAATATCCGGATGTGGATTTTGTCTATCCGATGCACTTGAATCCCAATGTCCGTAAACCTATTCATGAGGTTTTCGGGGAAGATTTATCTAACTTTGGTAACATGTTCTTTATCGAGCCATTGGAGTATTTGAGCTTTGTTTACTTGATGGAAAAATCAACAATTGTGCTGACAGATAGTGGAGGTATTCAGGAAGAGGCACCTGGACTCGGTAAGCCTGTATTGGTGATGCGTGATACAACAGAACGTCCGGAAGCGTTAGCGGCTGGAACAGTAAAACTGGTTGGAACGGATTATGAAAATATCGTTCGTGAAGTATCTGGGTTGATTGACAATCGGGATTATTATAATCAGATGAGTAATGCTGTGAATCCTTATGGAGATGGTAAAGCGTGTGATAAAATTGTTAATAGAGTTATGAAATATGTTTAAGAATAAAGTTTTATTGATTACCGGAGGAACAGGTTCTTTCGGTAATGCGGTTTTAAATCGTTTTATAAACGAAGATTTCAAGGAAATACGCATTTTTAGCCGTGATGAAAAGAAACAGGATGATATGCGTCACCGTTTACAGAATCCCAAGGTAAATTTCATCATAGGAGATATACGAGATTTCGAAAGTATTAATGATGCAATGCGAGGTGTTGACTATGTATTCAGTGCTGCAGCCCTAAAACAAGTGCCTTCTTGTGAGTTTTATCCCATGCAGGCTGTCAGAACAAATATTCTTGGTTCTGAAAATGTGTTGGAAGCAGCTGTCCGTAACAAAGTTAAAAAGGTGGTGGTATTAAGTACAGATAAAGCTGCTTATCCGATTAATACAATGGGAATGACAAAAGCTTTAATGGAAAAGTTGGCTATTTCCAAATCCCGTGATCATCGTGCAAAAGAGAATGGAACTGTGATTTGTGCCACTCGTTATGGAAATGTTATGTGTTCTCGTGGTTCTATCATTCCTTTGTTTATTCATCAAATTAAAGAAGGACTTCCAATGACAGTAACAGTGCCAGAGATGACCCGTTTCATGATGTCATTAGATGACGCTGTTGATTTGGTCTTGTTTGCATTTAAGAATGCGGAACCTGGCGATCTTTTTGTACAAAAGGCACCGGCTGCAACAATTGAGGTACTTGCACAGGCTGTTAAGGAACTCTTTCATGCGGACAATGAAATTAAGATTATCGGTGCTCGTCATGGAGAAAAAATGTATGAAACACTTTGTACCAGTGAAGAAATGTCAAAGGCTATTGATTTGGGTAATTTCTTCCGGGTACCTGCGGATGTCCGTGATTTAAATTATTCATTGTATGCAGATAAGTTTGGACATCGTACGGATTGTGAACAATACAATTCGGATAATACCCATCGTTTGAATGTAGAGCAAATGAAAGAATTGCTGTTGAAATTGGATTATGTTAAAGAAGAACTTGCTAACTATAAAAAATAACTATAATGATTCCATTAGTAAAACCGTATTTTCCACCTCGTGATATCCTTATGCCAGCTTTGGAGGATATCCTATATAGCGGTTATGTCGCCGAAGGTAAACCGGTGTATGATTTTGAAGATAAATTTAAAGCATATATTGGAAATGAAAATATAATAGCACTGCATTCTGGCACAGATGCTCTTCATTTAGCTCTTATTCTTTCCGGAGTGGGGCCTGGTGATGAAGTGATCAGTACCCCAATGACTGCTGAACCTACCAATACTTCGATTAAAATGGTGGGCGCTAAAATCGTTTGGGGGGATGTTAATCCCAATAATGGTCTTTTGGATCCAAAATCAGTAAGAAATTTGATTACCGAAAAAACAAAAGCCATTGTAATGGTCCATTATGCTGGAATGGTGTGCGATATGGATGAATTCAATAAGATTTCCCACGAGTATAACATTCCAATCATAGAAGATGCCGCACATGCTTTGGGTAGTAAATATGATGGGCGAATGGTTGGCTGTAATGCTGATTATACTATATTTTCATTGCAGGCAATCAAACATATGACTACAGTTGATGGAGGATTTCTTGCCATGAAGGATGCTTCTCAAATGGATAGAGCAAGACGACTCCGCTGGTTTGGCTTGTCTAAGAATAAATCGCGTTTGGAGAATGATATCACTGAAGTTGGCTATAAATATGCTATGAACAATGTTAATGCGACCATTGGATTGGTACAAATGCAGTTCGTAAATGAAATAGTCAACAAATATATTTCCAATGGAAATTTTTATGATAAAGAATTGTCTGCTATAGATGGAATACATTTGGTGGAATATTCTCCTAACACGGAAGCTTCTTATTGGTTATATACGATGAAAGTAGAACAACGGGAGAACTTTATCAAGGCGATGGAAGCTGCTGGTATTTTGGCTTCCCCTTTACATCATAGAAGTGATACTCATTCAATATTCAATGAGTCAAAAAGAGAACTTCCTAATATGGATAAATGGTACAATGAGTTTGTTCATATTCCATGTGGCTGGTGGGTGACAGAAGAGGAAAGGAGTCACATTGTTGAGGTTATAAAGAAAGGGTGGTAATGTATTCTGTTCGTTATATTTTAAATAAGAATATAACCTGGGATTTTTTACAAGAGGTTATAAATATAAAAACAATAGCATGGCCATATTCATATGATAGTCAGCTTCAGTGGATAAAACAAAATTTATCTTCTAATGATATACACGCTTTATTATATAAAGATAAAGTTCTTGTTGCTTATTTAAATCTTATTGACGCGTGTATAAAAATTAATGGTGAACTTTCGAAAATCTATGGTATAGGAAATGTTTGTGCTATAAAAAGACATGAGGGATATGGTAAAATCTTAATGGAGAATATCAACTTGTTTATTAAAGATGAATCCCGTATGGGATTATTGTTTTGTAAACAACCTTTGTTGAATTTTTATTATAATTTAGGGTGGAAATGTATTGATAATGAACGTTTTTATCGTGCAGGTATGCAAGATGATAAAATATATAATATGGTTTATAATGTGAATATTATGAATTCTAAATTTGAATATTTTGGAAAAACATTTTAAGATATGATTCAGTTGTATAAACCTTATATGCCTCAATCACTTCCAGAACTTGAAAATATACTTCATTCTGGAATGTTAGCTTATGGACCGTGGGGGCAAAAGTTTGAGAACAAATTATCTGTATATATTGAAGCGGATTATTTATTATCAACTAATTCATATACTTCTGCTGTTCAGTTAGCATTGACGGTTTTGGATTTAAATCCAGGTGATGAGGTTATAAGTTCTCCAATGAGCTGCCTTGCGTCTAATATGCCTTTATTGACTTTTGGCTTAAAAGTTATATGGGCTGATGTAGATCCCTTGACAGGAACATTATCGCCAAACAGCGTAAGGGAAAAAATTACATCAAAAACAAAACTGATTTTTCATAATCATTATTGTGGATATATTGGTTATGTAGATGAAATCAATGCGATAGGACACGAATTTGGTATACCGGTTATTGATGATTGTATAGAGGCATTTGGTAGTAAATACAAAGGAAAATATGCTGGTAATCTTGGAACAGATATTACATTGTTTTCTTTTCAAACAGTGAGATTACCTAACACCATTGATGGTGGTGCTGTCGTATTTAAAAATAAGAATCTTTATGAAAAAGCTTTCCTGATGAGAGATTACGGTATTCGCCGTAACATTTTTAGAGATAAAGACGGGGAGATATCTAAAGATTGTGACATCTATATGAAAGGTTATGGGGCAACTATGAGCGAAGTTAATAGTTATATAGGTTGTTGTACAATGGATGATATTGATAATTTGTTGATAATGCAGAAAGCAAATGCAAAACGATGGAATGAAAGTTCTAAATTAGAGACTCTTCAGAGGGAAGAAATTGAGCCCAATTATTGGGTATATGGAATATTGTCAGATACTAAACTCCAAGATATATCCTATTATAGGAAGCAAGGGTATTATGCCTCAGGGGTTCATCTTCCTAATAACAATTATTCAGTTTTTGGAGAGATATCTAAATTGAAAGGAGTTGAAGAGTTTTATAATAAATTCATTGCGCTTCCTTGTGGTTGGTGGATAAATGGCATCAATTCTATATAGTCTTTATTTTTATTATATATAGACACTGTCCAAAATTTTGTGTAAATGGGAACAGGAT
>UMHC01001678.1_pt1 | contig 48694 bp, 37 predicted proteins | sample 1965381 | NCBI WGS metagenome assembly UMHC01 (sample SAMEA4836083, study PRJEB28245) | human gut metagenome | biome: gut microbiome; material: fecal sample | place: Denmark | collected 2008 | reverse complement strand
GGCGCTCCATGTCAGCCCGCCATAGCCGCAGCAGGCGGTCTTGTCGCCGCTCAGCCGGGGCTCCTCCACGGTGACGCCATGCCGCACAAGCAACGCCCGCACGGAAGAAAGCCATGCCTCGTCATGCCGCGCCGAACAGGGATCCTGCACGGTCAATGTCAACTGCAGCAAACTTTCCGGTTCGGGACATTCCTTTTCCAGAACTTCCCACAGAGACACCAGATTCATATCGGGCTGACTTTCCCGCAGCGTCTTCAGGCAGGAGGCGCAGACCGTGATGACGCGGGGCCGTCCCAGAGCTTTCCATTGCCGGCGGAGTTCCGCTGATGATTCTGCGAACAGGTCTTCCCTTCCGGCCCAGCGGGCGGGCACGCCGCAGCATCGCAATCCCAGGGCAACTCCTCCGTCCAGCCCGTTCCGCAAATGCGCGTAAACGCGCAACACTTGTCCTCCCCGCGAGGCGACAAGCTGACAGCCGGGAAAAAACAGGTGGCTGCATCGTGAATTCCCGGATGCGGGATCTGCCAGAAAAAGCGCACAGGCTTCACTGTTCGCGGCGTCCATGTCTTCCAGAGCAAATTCATGCGCCGAGGGCGGCATAAAACCGCGTTCCACCATTTCGCGGCGGGCGGAAAGACATAAGTCGGCCATGGAAAAGTTTTCGGGACACAGCTCCTCACATTGGCCGCACAGGCTGCATCCGTTGATCAGGCTGTTTGCAAGGTGCTGCCCCTTGACAATGGCTGCATTATTGTAAATCTGCCGGGCATACATTTTCGGATAGCCTTTGTAATGCTGCAGATAGGCGCATTCGCCTACGCAGGCAAGACACTGGCAGCGCAGACAGCGGGAGGCTTCCCGCACCGCATCGCTGTCGGACAGCATGCCCGTTCCTTCGATCCGCGGGGAACTCTCCGCACCGTCCAGCGGCGTGTAAAGGCGGGACTGCGTCGCTCCCTCCTTGTCGCGCGAAGCGGTGATGGACACCCCGGAGACCGCCCGTTCTGCCGTCGCGGCCGCCTTGCGGCCGTCCGCAGCCTGTTGCGCCGGAGAATTGCCCCAGCCGCAGAAGCAGGTTGCGCCTTCGTCATTCGTCAGCGTCAGAGCGTCTACCTCCCCGCGTTCGGGAGCCAGATCCGGGGCGCCGAAGGCATCGATCAGAACAGCGTCGAAGGACTCTCGGGCTTCCTCCACCAGTCCCGCGTCCAGAGTCCGGCGCGCAAACGTCAACGGGCCCTTGAGCATAAGCGCCAGCTCATCGCTGAAAGCGGCTTCCAGAACATCCCGGCCACAGGGCGCCCTCCCCCCCAGCACGTCAAGCATTTCCTCGCCGGGGCGCTCTTTCCCATGAAACATGACAACAGAATACCCCTTGCGCGCCAGATCCCAGGCGGCGGCAAACGCGGCAAGCCCATCACCGATGACAGCGAAACTTTTGCTTTTGCGGGGGATGGGAAGCGGACGGGTCTGACGCTCTGCTCCCTGCGCGCTCCAGGCTTCCAGACGACCGACAGCAAGCGGTCCGCCCAGTTTCTGGCGAAGGCAGGCCGCTTCGCAGGGATGATCGCATATCAGCGCGAAAAATCCGGGGAGAGGCAGATGCCGCTCCAGCAAGCGACGGGCGGAAGCAGCCCCGGCGGGAACGGCCTCCATAAAGGCCCGCACATCCATCTGCAACGGACAGGCCGCTCTGCACAGAGGCATTTCCTCCTGTATGCAGCGGCTTTCCCAAACGCGCAACTCATTCTGTTCCATGAAAACTCTCCGCTCCCGGCATGTTCCGAAAAATGTACCGCAACCCGGAACAGAACCCAAGGGGCGGCACCGCCGATGCCGCCCCTGAATACGTTCGCGGGAAAGAAACACGGAAGAAGTCCATGACCTTCCTTCGTGCTTCTTCCATATTACTTTTTCATCGCCGCCAGCACCTTTTCAGGCCGCGCGGGCAGATGCGTCACTCGCGCACCGCACGCGTTGTAAATGGCGTTGATGATGGCCGGGTGCGGCCCGCACAGGGGCATTTCTCCCACGCCCGCCGCGCCGAAGGGTCCATCGGGACGCGGGGTTTCAACATAAATGATCTCCATATCGTCGGGGATCTGCTTGATATACGGGAAGCCCGCTCCAGCAAGAGAGCTGTGCTTCTTGATATCTTCAAAATCTTCGGTCAGAGCAAGCCCAACAGCCTGCGCCATACCGCCGTAGATCTGACCGTCGGTGATCAAACGGTTGTTCACCTTGCCGATGTCGGCCACAATGGTGAGCTTTTCCACCGTGGTCTTGCCTGTGGCCACTTCCACAGCTACTTCTGCCATGAAAACGCCGTACATATACACGCAGAACGGAGCGCCGATGCCCTTTTCGTCATTGTTGGTGCAGGGAGCCGTCCAGACGCCCTGCTGACGAAGTTCGATGCCCTTTGATTTGGCTTCCTCAAAGGTATAGAAGCCGCCTTCGGGCCTGCTCAACGCCTTGACCAGCTTTTCGCACCCCACGCGGATGGCGTTGCCTACCACTACCTGCGAACGGGAACCGCCCGCGGGACCGGCGTTGGGAGCCTTGGAGCTGTCATTCAGCACCAGGCGGATCTTGTCAGCGGGAATGCCCATCGGGCGCAGACCTTCATGTGCGGTTCCCAGGACACCCGCGTCGGCACCCTGTCCGTGTTCTTCCCAGCAGGCGCCCACAGTGACACCGCCGTCCTCATTGTATTCCACCCACACCTCGGCGGTATCAGGCCCGTCAAGGCCGCAGCCGTAAATGCCGATGGATACCCCCACGCCGCGCTTGACTTCAGCGGTGGAGTTGCGGGCAGCCTGTTCCCTGGCCGCCTTGTATTTCGGACGCAGGATATCAATCATTTCCGGCAGGCTGTACACTTCGGGAGCCTGCCCCGAAGGATTGGTGCAGCCGGGACGGTACACGTTCTTATACCGCAGTTCCAACGGATCCATGCCCAGTTTTTCCGCCAGTTCATCCATGAGAACTTCCGAAGGAAACTCGCTTTCGGGACCTCCGTATCCCCGGAAGGCGGACCCCCATGCATGGTTGGTGCATACTGTACGGCCCTTGCCGCGAATGGCCGGAATGTCGTAACCTGCGCCGATGAACTGTGCGCCGCGCAGAGTAAGCAGATCCCCGAATTCCGAATAGGGACCGTGATCCACGGACCAGTCGCTTTCCATGGCGAGGAGCTTGCCTTCCTTGTCCGCGGCCAGGCGCAGCCTGGTCCAGAACGGCGAACGCTTGCCGGTATAGAACTGCTGCTGCGCGTAGTTGTATTGCAGATGACAGGGCCGGCCGGTAGCCAGCACGGCCACACCGAGCAGGGATTCCATGGTCGGGCTGAACTTGTAGCCAAAGGTGCCGCCCGCGACGGTCTGCACCATGACCATGTCTTTCTCGAAATCAAGGCCGAGACCGCCCGCGATCATCAGGCCATGCAGATGCAGGCCGATGGATTTGGAATGAATGACCAGCTTTCCCTCATCATTAAGATACGCATAGCCCACATCAGGCTCAATGGGCATGTGCGGCTGGCGGCTGGTGTAGAACTCGTCTTCCACCACCACATCTGCCTTTTCAAACAGCGGTGCGGTATCCGGACCCTTTTCAATATTCTGATCATAGTAGACATTGGGAGTGCCGGGATGAATTTCAATGGCGTCGGGAGCCATTGCTTCCGGAGCGCTCATATAGGCGGGCAGCACTTCAAGGTCGATTTTCACCTTGGCCGCGGCGGCGCGGGCGTGCGCTTCGGTATCCGCGCAGACAATGGCATAGGCGTCGCCGTACTGGAAGATCTTCTTGTCGCAGAGGATGGGGCGATCGAGTCCGTCTCCCTTGTTGGTGGGAAAGGTGATCAGACCGCTGATGCTGTTATTGCCCTTCACATCCTTGGCCGTAAGCACGGCGGCGACGCCGGGCATCCTTTCTGCTTCAGAAGTGTCTATGCCCCTGATGTTGGCATGGGAAACCGTAGCCTGAGCCAGGGCCAGGTGCAGGGTATCCGGAGGCAGCTTGTCGGCCATATCCGCGCCGTAAAGCGCGGTCCCGGTCACACGGGCCACGGTGCTGGGACGCGGACGGCGGGTGCCCCATACGGCGCCGTTGGCAGGCTCCTTGTATTCCAGTTCCGCGGCGTCCTTTTCTCCGCGCATGACGGCAGCAGCATCCATGACGGCATCTACCAGCGGCTTATATCCGGTGCAGCGGCAGGCATTGCGGTGATCCTGGAACCAGTCGCGCACCTGTTCACGGGTAGGCTTGGGATTATGATCAAGGAGAGCCTTGGCAGACACGATGAAACCGGGAGTGCAGAAACCGCACTGCGCGCCTCCGTGCAGGATCCACGCCTTCTGCAGCGGATGCAGATGTCCGGGGGTACCTATGCCTTCCAGGGTGGTGATCCGCGCACCGTCGGCAACGCGCTTCATTTTCATGGTGCAGGTACGCACAAGCTTGCCGTCGATAATGACGTTGCAGGCCCCGCACTGGCCGGTGCCGCATCCGATCTTCACGCTGGTGCAGCCCAATTTGCGCAACATGTCGGCGAGGGTTTCGTCGCCTTCCACCACCAGGCTGCGCGGGATGCCATTCACAACCAACTGTTTTTCAAACATATGACACTCCTTGGCGGGCTGGCCCGCCGCTAAACGTGATGAGCCGGTCCGGGCACGCCCGGACGGACGGCTCAACCTTTGCCGAAGGGGCAAACGGGGAAGCGGCATTCCGCGCAGCCCGCGCAAAAACCGCCGTGCCCCAGCGCGGCTATATCCCGCGCCGTGACCTCAAGTCCCGCGAGGATGCGCGGCACGATGAGATCAAAAATACTGGCCTTGTGGTACATGACACAGCCCGGCAGACCGAGTACGGGCGTCTGGCCGATATGGGAAAGCAGAAACATGGCTCCGGGAAAAGTGGGAGCTCCGTAACGTTCCACCACTCCTCCGGCAGAACGGATGGACGACGGGGTCCGGTCGTCGGGATCCACAGACATCCCCCCCGTCACCACTACCATATCCGCTCCTGCGGAAATGAAGGAAAGAATGGCCTCGCGCGTTTGTTCCTCATCATCCGGTGCAAAGCTCTGTCCTATCACATCACTGCCGAACTCCGCGAACTTTCCGCGCAATACAGGGCCGAATCTGTCCTTGATACGCCCGTGAAACACCTCACTTCCGGTAGTTACGATGCCGACGCGGAAACTCCGGAACGGCCGTATCTCCACAAGCGCTTTCTTCACTCCGTCAGCCCGGCAGATACGTTCCACAGCCTCAAGCTGCCTCTCGTCAGCCATCAACGGCACGACGCGCGTACCCGCCACGGCCTGTCCCTTGCGCACGGGCGTCATGGTATGCATGGTGGCGAAAGAAATCTGCTCCAGACTGTTTACCTCAAGCAGACGTTCCACATCGACCACGAGCAGCCCGTCACAGTCGGCCAGAGCGTTAATCCGCCCTTCCTTCGGAGCGGAAAAGACGAGGTTATCCCCCATGGCGGCATTCACGATGCGCCTGGCGGCGTCATCCTCATGCACAAAACCCGGCAGAGCCTCGTATACATAGAGATGTTCCTTGCCTACCTCGAGGAGGACGGGAATATCCTCCTCTGCGATGACATGCCCCTTACGGAATACCGGCCCCTTGCTTTCTCCGGGCACAATCCGCGTAATGTCATGGCACAGCACGGACCCCACGGCATCCTGAACGCGAATTGTCTTCAGGCTGGCTCTGGCTGCGGATACGGTAGAACACGACATGAACGCTCCCGGCAAAAATCACGGATACGTTTTTATCTAAAACCGTGTTTATAGTGTTCAGAATTGCGAAAAAAATTATCCCTGTCTGTCAGCCATGTCAATCCTGTCTTTCTGTTTTTCCATGGAACAACCTGAAATTAAGCCGATAACACGTCAGAAGCCCTTGAACATGCTGAATTCACGGATCATGAATAATCACGGTTATAGTGTGAGGTTACGCGCCAAACCGTGACTATAATTCTTCCACTCCACGAGCAGCACCCTTTAATCCAGATGCTCTTCCCCATTCTCGATTACAACTATAATAACAAGTAATAATTAATTATTTTTTTAAACTATCTATAGCTCACTCTTTTTTGCATCCGGGATTTTTTTACTGCCGTCTCATCTTTTCCTCCAAAAGCGTGACAATAATTTTTTTCGGGAGTATGAACAGAAGGACGGAAACAACCTGAACAGCCCGGATCACAAAGCATGCAGCCGCCACATCATCTGACACGCGACAAACTTGAGCAACTGACCCTGTGCTGGGAAAAATGGGAAGCCGAGGCTACAACTCCGGCGAGAAGGCTGGTCCGCTCCAGACTCCATCTGCTTTTTCTGCTGATCCGCTACGGAGGATTGCGCCTCGGTGAGGCTCTGGGGCTGAATGCCCGTTCCGCCATGGATACCGTGACCTGCATGGTGCATGTGCCTGAGCCCAATACAAGGGACGTACTGCTGCCCATTTCCTGCATGAAACATGTGAGGCGCATTTTAAGCCTGCCCGAAGCCGAACGGATGGGGGCGGATTTTCTGCGCTTCGACCAGGGATTCGTGCGCAAGAAATTCTATGCCGTGGCTCGTCCGCTGGACATTGACAGCAGCATGGCCGGCCCCCGGGCCATCCGATATGCCCGCGGGCTGGAGCTTCTGGAACTGCATGTTCCCCTCAATCTCGTGCAGAAGTTTCTGGGACAGCAAAAGCCCTCTCAGATCGCCGCATTTCTGGAGTTCGGAGGCGGGGAAGCCAAACGCATCGTGCGTGCCAACATCGCCACACGCAACCAGTCCGTGTCGGAGAGCGAGCATAATTCCTTCCTCGGCATAGTTACCGATATCGTCATGGGAATGCGCACGGTCAGCGTGGAAATCACCACCTTTTCCGATCTGCGGATTACAGCGCTGTGTCCCATCAAGCAATTCATGCGCATGGAGCTGCGCGCAAATCAGGTTGTCACGGCCATAGTTGATCCTGATCAGATGACTCTTGCAACGGAAAAGATTCCATGCAGTCTGAGCAACTGCGTATCCGGCACAGTATGCTCCCTGCATCAGGAACAGGTGGAGAGTTTCATTTGCGTAGAACTTTCCGACGGCACCAGGCTTTGCGCCAATCAGGAAACAGCCGCACTGGAAAAACTCAAGCCCCGCGAGCGAAAAAAAATCTGCGTACTTTTCCCTTCACGCGCCGTGCGCCTCTGTCTTGACTGAAATTTCGTTCTTTCCCTTCCTGTAATGGAAAGAACACAAACCTGAACAAGGAGTATGTTCATGAACATTCTCGGCAAGTCTTTTTCCGCCGCTCTGTTTGCGGTCTTCTGTGTCCTGCCTGCCCAGGCGGCGGATACGCTGATGATGGCCACGACCACCAGCACCCAGGATTCCGGCCTGCTGGAATTTCTCAATCCCGTTTTTAAAAAGGAAACAGGAATCGACCTCAAGTGGGTAGCCGTAGGTACCGGCAAGGCACTTGAAATCGCCAAGAACTGCGATGCCGATGTTCTTCTGGTGCATGCGCCGGAAGCCGAAATCGAATTTGTAAACGCAGGTCACGGTATTGATCGCCGCCAGATCATGTATAACGATTTTGTCATTGTTGGTCCCAGGACGGATCCGGCCAAAGTCGCAGGCAAGACAACCGCCGAGGCTCTGAAGGCCATTTATGACGCCAAGGCCGGCTTTGTAAGCCGGGGCGACCAGTCCGGCACCCACAAGGCGGAAACAGCGTTATGGAAGGCTTCCAGCCTCAGTCCCGATAAGGAACCCTTTTACATCTCCGCCGGGCAGGGCATGATGGCAACCCTGAACATTGCCGCTGAAAAAGGCGCATATGCCATGACTGATCGAGGCACATGGATCAAGTTCGCCAATAAACAGGGCGATGCCAATCCCCTGGAAATCGTGGTACAGGGCGACAAGGCTCTGTTCAACCAGTACAGCGTCATCACCGTGAACCCTGCACAGTGTCCCGACACCAAGAAAGACCTGGCCCTGAAATTCGAAGACTGGTGGGTCAAACCTGAAACCCAGGAACTCATTGCCGACTACAAACTGGAAGGCAAGCAGCTTTTCTTTCCCAACGCGGACAAGTAATGCTCTGGCGCATGCCGCGCCTTGCGGCAGGCTTTTTGCATGATTGAAAATATCTGCGGGCCGGAATACTGTCTCCGGCCCGCAGATTTCACGCCTCCGGCGGTTAACGGAATTGAAATGGGCTATTTTTCCGACGGATTCCACAAGGCAATCAATCTGCTTCTGCATATGGATGACGCGACGTTTTCCGCCATCACGGCAACTCTCGTCTCCACCAGTTGTGCCCTGGGCGTAGCCATGGCGCTCGGCCTGCCTCTGGGGTTTCTGCTGGGCTATACGAATTTTCCCGGCAAAAAACTTATCCGACTCGTTTCCGATACCCTGCTCGCCTTTCCCACCGTTCTCATCGGCCTTATTGTCTATGCCCTGATTACCTACCGCGGGCCGCTCGGACAATGGGGGCTGCTCTTCACTCTGCCCGGCATGGTCATCGGACAGACCATTCTTGCCCTGCCCATCATTATTTCCTGGACGGCCCAGGCGGTCGAAAGCCTGGATATCCGCTGCCGCCAGACCCTCCTCACGCTGGGAGCGCATCCTTCCCAACTGGCCCTGCTGACGCTCCTTGAAGTCCGTTATGAGATCGGCATGGTCTGCGTGACGGCATTCGGCCGAGTGGTCACGGAAGTGGGTGTAGCCATGATGCTTGGGGGCAACATCCGCTACGCCACCAGAACCATGACCACAGCCATCTCGCTGGAAACAAGCAAGGGTGAATTCGCCCAGGGCATTGCCCTGGGGCTGGTGCTGCTGTTCATTGCCTTTGCCGTCAACTTTCTGCTGGCCTGGCTCAAGCACAGGGGGCGCACATGAACACGCTCTTTGAAGCCCATGATCTGCAAAAGGTCTATGCCTCACGTATCGCTCTCAACCTCCCGTTCTTCCGTATGGAACGCGGCGAGGTCGTCGCACTTACGGGATATAACGGGTGCGGTAAATCCACCCTGCTGCGCCTGCTCGCCTTTCTGGAAAAGCCAAGTTCCGGCAGCCTGCGTTATTTCGGCGATATCAGCGATCCTCGTCGGGAAATCACGCTTTTGCTTCAATCTCCCTATCTGGTAAAAGAATCCGTGTTCCGCAATGTCACCCTGGGGCTCCGTCTGAGAGGTCGGAGGGATGGCCTCGCTCGCGCATATGCCGACGCCATGCAAGCTGTGGGCTTCACACAGCCGGACATTCTTGCCGCCCGCAGACGGGATGCCCTTTCCGGAGGAGAATGCCAGCGGGTGGCTCTGGCAGCGCGCCTTGCCCTCAAGCCCGCCGTGCTTCTGCTGGATGAACCCACATCCAATGTGGATGCAGCCAGCGCGCATGCCATCGTTACGGCGGTTCGCCGCAGCCTGAGCGCCGGAACCAGCGTGGTGTGCGCCACCCATGACCGGGTTCTGCTGGATGCACTGAATGCGCGCGAAGTGAATCTCGCCGGAGATCTGCATGCTCTTTCCTGAAAACTCGCACTACAGACACGGAATACGCAGAATTCCGCCGGAAGCGTGTTCAATTTTCAATTTGCTTGACCAAAACTTTTTTCGCGTCCTATGGTAAAGCCATGATAAGCATTCTCCCGCTTATGCATGCGGGACAACATTCCATGAGAGCATACCGATTGAAGAATGCTCAAGGAGAGAAGGCATGTTTCGTTTCCTCCGGGTCAACATGGCCACCAAAAGCTGCGTCTTTGAAGATATTCCGGCGGAATACGCCGGGCTGGGCGGCCGCGCTCTGACCTCGACCATCGTCGCGCGCGAAGTCACCCCCACCTGCACACCTCTCGGCCCTCACAACAAACTTGTGTTCGCGCCCGGTCTGCTGGGCGCGACCAACAGCCCCAATGCCAACCGCATTTCCGTGGGCTGCAAGAGTCCGCTGACCGAAGGCATCAAGGAATCCAACTCTGGCGGACAGCCCGGCGGCCATCTTGCCAAGCTCGGCATTCTGGCCATTATTGTGGAAGACATGGCCCCGGAAGGCGAATGGTGGCAGCTTGAAGTAGGCAGGGACTCCGCCAGGCTCGTGCCTTCTCCTGCGGGCGGCCTGAACAATTTCGACGCCGTTGCCAAACTCATTGAAAGTTATGGCCGCGATTGCAGTTACGTCACCATCGGCCGTGCGGGAGAATTCAAGCTTACCGCCGCCAGTATCGCCTTTACCGACCGCGAACTGCGTCCCATGCGCCATGCCGGACGCGGCGGAGTAGGTGCGGTCATGGGTTCCAAGGGGCTGAAAGCCATCATCATCAACCCCGAAGGGGGCAAAAATCATCCCCTGCATGATGAGAAAGGCTTCCGTGAGGCGGCCAAACGCTTTGCCAAGGCGCTCACCGAACACCCCATCACCGGACAGGGGCTGGCCGAATATGGTACCGCCGTGCTGGTGAATATCCTGCACGAAGCGGGCGGCCTGCCCACGCGCAACTTCACCTGCGGCCGTTTTGAAGGGCACGAAGCCGTTTCCGGTGAACGCATGAACAAGCTCACCAAGGAGCGCGGCGGGGAAGGCGCGGTGGCTCACGGCTGCATGAGCGGCTGCATCATCAGATGCAGCGGACTCTTCCCTGATGCCAAGGGAAAACTGCTCAGCAAATGGCCTGAATACGAAACGCTGTGGTGCTTCGGCCCCCACTGTGACATTGACGATCTCGACCTTATCGCCCGTTTTGATCATATGTGCGATGATTTCGGGGTGGATACCATTGATGTCGGCGTGGCAGTGGGCGTGGCCATGGCTGGAGGCGGCATCCCCAGAGGTGACGGGAAGGCCGTGCTGGAAGCCATGCAGGGCATCAGCGACGGTACGCCCCTTGGCCGCGTCATCGGCTGCGGTACCGCCACCACCGGCAGGGTATTCGGGGTGCGCCGTGTTCCCTGCGTCAAGGGACAGAGTCTTCCTGCCTATGATCCCCGCGCAGTCAAGGGCGTAGGCGTGACCTACGCCACCACGCCCATGGGCGCGGATCATACTGCTGGCTACGCCGTGACCGCCAATATCCTCGGCGTCGGAGGGAAGGTTGATCCGTTGAAGAAAGAAGGACAGATCGAACTTTCCCGAAATCTGCAGATTGCCACGGCTTCCGTGGACAGCGTGGGCCTGTGTCTGTTCACGGCCTTCGCCATTCTGGACGTGCCGGATGCCCTGCCCGCCATTGTGGACATGCTGAACGCCAAGTTCGGCTGGACGCTCACCGGCGACGACGTGGTGACGCTCGGCCAGCGCATCCTGTCCACGGAAGTGGACTTCAACCGGCGAGCCGGCATAACCGAAGCGGCGGATCATCTGCCTGACTTCTTCAGTGATGAGTCCCTGCCCCCGCACGGCACCACGTTCGACATCACCCATGAAGAACTGAAGACCACCTTCAACTGGATCAAGTAAACCGCAACATGCCTCCGCGCCCGTGCGAGTTCCGTCTGCGGGCGCGGAGAGCGGCTTTTCCATGAGCGTACTTGTCAAACTCAGCACCACCCTTCGCGACCACGTTCCCGCCTATACTCCCGAAACGGGTCTGAACGCCGATCTTGCGGCATGCGGCTCTCCCTGCACAGCGGAAACACTGGCCCTGCACCTCGGACTGCCCCTGGAAGAAATCAGAATTGTCATGATTAACGGCCGTCAGGAGGAACTCTCCTGCCCGCTGCGCGACGGAGATCGTGTAGCCTACTTTCCCGCAGTGGGAGGAGGCTGACATGTCATGTCCCCTTGACAAGCATGAATTGTACCGCCTGCTGGAACCATATGCGAAATATGGGGATGACGACGGCTTTTACGTCCGCAGCAAGGGTGTCACCGCTCTGTCCGAGTTTCTCGGCATCCCGTTTAAAGACGCCATGATTATCCTGCTGGAGCAGGATATCTGGCCGGAGCGCTTTCGTCGCAACCGGGGAGTGTTTACCTCTCGCCAGATGGCGCGTCTGCTTTCCCTCCGCGTATTCATAGCCGGATGCGGAGGGCTTGGCGGACATGTAGCAAGCCTGCTGGCCCGTATGGGCGCAGGAGGCTTTCGCCTGTGCGATCCTGACATCTTTGAGGAAAGCAACCTGAATCGCCAGTATTTCTGTACGGAAAAGACGCTGGGCAGATCGAAGGCCCTGGTCTGCCGGGAGGGTCTGCTGGATATCGCATCCTATCTGGAGATTGACGCGCGCGTTCTTGCCGTTGCACCCGATAATCTGTCCTCTCTGCTGGAAGGTATGGACGCGGTCATAGACTGTCTTGACTCCATACCGCGAAAAAAAATGCTGGAAAATGCAGCCCGCGCGGCCGGTCTCCCCTTTCTGCATGGTTCCGTGTTGCGCGACGAAGGATTCGCCTTTCTGGACGTCCCCGCTTCAAGCCGTCTTGCCGCCATGTATCCAGACACCCCCGCCGGCACCGACGCACCGGCAGGAATCAACACCGTAGCCACAGCCGTTGCCGGTGTGGCCTGCCTTATGGCCGGGCTGCTGACAAAGCGTTTTGCCATGGGAACAGCAGAGAATTCTCCGCTCTTTCATCTCGATTGTTCAGCGCCGGAACTGGAAAGATTTTCCCCGCATGGAACCTTCTGCGACTGAAACTGTCTGCCTGTCAGCCCCCCAGAACCCTGCCCGACGGCTTCACGCCCGAAACCGGAGCTTGACACCGCAAATGAGTTGCGTCTGTCTGCTCCGGTTCCGTTGAGCATTTCTCGAAACACTTCAGTTTCCGTCGTATTCCCAGACAACTTCCCCTGTCCTGTCCGTACAGTAGCCGCCCATGGATGTCACCGCTGCACGAAAATCATCCGAGCGGACAACTTCAAACAGCGCGTTCATGCGCTCGTCTTCCGCATAGCGACGGGGGATGATCAGATCGTACTCCTCCACCCCCACGGGAATGAAATCCAGCCCCAGCGCATTGGCGGCGGAACGCACGCCAAGCCCGGCATCTGCCCTGCCGGACAGCACGGCGGCGGCCACACTCATATGCGTGTATTCCTCATCCCTGTATCCTGTGATGCGGGAAGGCGAAATGCCGCGCCGCGCCAGATGGTAATCCAGCAGCACACGCGTGCCGCTGCCTCTCTGACGGTTGATGAAACGCAGATCTCTCCGGAGCAGATCCTCAAAGGAGCTGATCCCGCGGGGATTGCCCGGCATGAGGATAAGCCCCTGCTCACGCTCGACAAGCCGAACCAGCAGCACCGGTTCTCCCGCAAGATGTTCCCTGACAGCTCTCTGGTTATAGACGCCGGTCTCCTCATCCAGCAGGTGACAGCCCGCAAGATGGCACTGCCGCCGTCTCAGAGCCAGAAGTCCTCCCAGAGATCCGACATGAGCGGACGTCAGACGGAAGCGCGGGTGCGTACGGCGCAGAAAGCTGTCAATAAGTTCAAGCGTGTTATCATGACTGCCGATGGCCAGCAGGGCGCCTTCAATCTGTTCACGCGGGCGCAGCAGCTCCGCTCGCACGGCTTCTCCGGCGCTTATGCCTTCACAGTCGCGCGGAATCCGGATCACCCCGTCTGCGCGGGAAAGACTGGTGACCGTACCGGCACCGCGCGGCAGAGGCACTGCATACAAACTTCCGTCCACGCGGCCCAGTTTGACCCGTACGCGCTCCTCCATGCCGGGGCGTGAGGGAAGCGGGTTGCAGGGAAAAACCTCCACACTTTCCCGACGAGCTGCCTCATGTTTCTGCCACAGGGCAAGAAGCGGCATTACAAACTCCTCCATGGCCACAATGGCGGATACCGGATACCCCGGCGTGCCGATAATCGGAACCTCACGGCCTGAGGTTCGCACCACCCCCAGCGCAGTGGGCTTGCCCGGCATGACCGCCACGCCGTGAACCAGCAGTTCTCCCATTTCCCTGATGACATCGGCGGAATAGTCATGACTGCCTGCTGAAGAGCCGGCATTGAGTATCACCAGATCCGCGCCGTCTTCTACAGCGGAGCGGATTGCGGCGGCTATGGCGGCGGGCTCATCGGGCACGACGGGAAGTGTCCGCGCCCGGCCTCCGGCTTCATCCACCAGAGCGGAAAACACAAGAGAATTAAACTCGGGCAGGCAACGCCCTGCCCGCAGGTCTTCTTCCCGTGCCTCCGCAAGAGGTACGATTTCAGAACCGCTGGGAATAACAGCAACTTCCGGCAACCTGAACACGGGAGGAGACATCACCCCGGCGGCAGCCATCGCACCGATTTCATACGGTCCGATCCGTGTACCCGGAGCCAGGATGATTTCCGTTGCCACCATATCCTCTCCCAGCTTCCGCACATGCTGCCAGGGGAAGGCGGCCTTTTCAATGACAACGGTTCTCCCTTCATCCTCCGTATTTACATTTTCCACCATGATTACGGCGTTTGTACCTTCAGGCAAAGGATGCCCCGTATTGATCCAGAATGCTTCCCGACCTGTTTCCAGCCGCAGCGGCGCGCGCGTGGAAGCCATGAACGTGGTCTCGGCTCTGACGGCAATGCCGTCCATGGCCGCCCCATGAAAGGCGGGCGAAGAGCGCAACGCTTCCACCGGTCGGGAGATCGTCCGGTGCAGCGCCCTGGACAGCGGTACATATTCCTCGCCCGGCCCGGCATTCAGTTCGGCTATGCGGGTGAACCAGCGGGTTCGGGCATCCTCCGGTGTCAGCAGCGTAAGATAGGTATGTCGCTCCATGCTTCATCTCGCTCAATTTTGTGAAAATTCAATATGAAGCCGCTCCGAAACGGCATGGAAACATCGTCCGGAAGCAGTTCCGCCGCTCACAGCAGCAGTTCGGCTTCCACTTTTTCCCCGGCATACAGTCCCTCCCGGTTCTCCGGACATACAACCAGAGCATCAGCCTCGACCAGCCCCGATATCAAGCCGGAAGGACCGAGCACGGGGTCCGCGATATACCCTGCCCCCTCCCGTCTCAGGCGGACGCGGATGAAATCCCGCCGTCCCTGAGCCGAAGCCACCGCACGGGAAAGCACTGCGGGCACGCGGGGAAGAAGTTCCTCACCTTCCCGGCCATGCAGACGATGCAGCAAGGGGAGAAGGAACACTCGCGCGCAAATCAGCGCACTCGCCACATGCCCCGGCAGCCCCATCATGCACCTGCTGCCTGCTCTTGCCAGAATGAACGGTTTGCCAGGGCTGATGGCCGCTCCATGCGCGAGAAGCACGCTGCCGGGCACAGAGGTGAACACTTCTACGGTATGATCCCTCATTCCTGCCGAAGACCCGCCGGATACGACGATCACATCGGCATCGACAAGGGCTTCATCCACAACGGCGCGGAGCCTGGCCGGATCATCCCGCACCAGTCCGGCCATGCGGACTTCCGCTCCCGTCCCACGGCACAGAGCCGCCAGAGAATGCGAGTTGACGTCGCGTATCTGCCCCGGCGCAGGAGTCCGGTCTATGGGAACGACTTCATCTCCCGTTGAAATGATGACGACGCGCGCGGCACGGCGTACCATGACCTGTTCCTCTCCAAAAGCGGCCAGAAGTCCAATTTCCTGAGGGCGCAGCATACGTCCGGCGGGAATCAGCTCCGCGCCGCGCGCCGCGTCTTCATCATGCACAAGTATGTTGTCCCCCGGGGCCTGCGTGCGGATAATCTCCACCAGTCCGCCGCCTGCCTGGCGTGAATATTCCACCATGACCACGCAGTCCGCCCCCGCAGGAAGCATGCCCCCGGTCAGAATACGGGCCGTCTGCCCCTCTTGAAGATAGAATTCCGGAACAGCGCCCATAGGGCAGTCCCCCACGCATTCCAGCAGCGCGGGTGACGCTTCCTGCGCACCGAAGACATCGCGTGCGCGGACGGCATAGCCATCCACGGTGGAACGGTCAAAACCGGGCAGGTCTCCAGGGGCGCACCAGCCTTCCGCCATGCGTTTCCCGACTGCCTTGTCAAGCGCGGCGTACTCCGTGCAAAGCGGAGGAAAATCGCTGATTCGTGCAAGAATCTGATCTACTGACTGCAAGGTAAGAAATGACTTCATGCTCTGCTCCTGAACAGGGGGCGCGTCTTTGCCGCATCCGTCGATACGATTGTCATCGTATCCTTTCCGGAGGCATTTGAAAACCGCATATTCCCCCTCCGCAATCGCCTCTCCCGCTTTTCCCCTGTTTACTCCGGCGCGTTTCTGCCGTATCAGATGGGGAGTTTCACCCGTCTCACCCTTTTCTTCTTTCGCAAGGAGTCTTCCGTGTCTGAAACGCGAGAAACGCCGCTTGCCTCCTGGCACAGGGACCACGGGGCAAAAATGGCCCCTTTCGCTGGATGGGACATGCCTATCCAGTACGAAGGCATTCTGGCAGAACACAATCATACCAGAAACGCCGCGTCAGTCTTCGATATCTGTCATATGGGGCAGTTCATGCTCGAGGGCGGGGGCGCAGCAGAAAAACTGGCGCGCGCCGTCACCCACAACCTCGCCACACTGAAGGAAGGCAAATGCCGTTACGGCTTTCTGCTCAATGAAAAGGGCGGCGTCCTGGATGATCTTATCATTTACCGGCTGGGGGCGGACAGGTTCTTCCTGGTGGTCAACGCAGCCTGCGCCGAGGGCGATTTCGCCGCGCTCTCCGCGCGTGTGCCGGGCATGGTGACCGACATTTCCCCCCGCATGGGCAAAGTGGATCTGCAAGGGCCGGCGTCCATTGACGTACTGGAAAAACTGCTGGGGCAGAATTTCCATGATCTCGGATATTTTTGTTTTCGGGAATGCGAATTCAGAGGCAGACCGCTGCGTGTGAGCCGCACGGGCTATACCGGTGAACTTGGGTATGAGCTGTATCCCCCCCGCGACATGACCGAGGAACTATGGATCGCTCTGCTGGAGGACGAACGCGTCAAGCCCGCCGGGCTCGGCGCACGTGACACACTGCGCCTGGAATGCGGACTGGCCCTGTACGGGCATGAACTCGATACCGAACACACCCCGGCGGAAGCCGGCATGGACGGCATGCTCACCAGCACCGCCCCCTATATGGGGCATGAATACGCCAGGAGCATTAAATCCCAGGTTCTTGTAGCCATGAAGCTTGAAGGCCGGCGTACCGTACGCAGCGGTGATTCCGTGACTCTTCCGGGCGAAGCCGCTGTCATCGGCAAAGTGACCAGCGGCTCCTTTGCTCCTTCGCTGGGATACGCTGTGGCCCTGGCCTATGTTGACAAGGAGTATGCCGACCGCGACACCTTCGCCCTGACGGCCGGCCGCAGTTCCCTGATCGCCGGAAAGACGGAACTGCCGTTCTACAAGAACGGCACTGCGCGCATAAAGTTTTGATCCGCCCTTCCGATGTGTTTGATGTGTTTTACGATTCCGGAGCCTTCTGCTTTTGAACATATCTGACGACAGGAGTCCTGTATTCCGACCGCGGATTTCATGCCTTCGCAGGAGTTTCGCTCTGCCCGACTCCGGGGCATTTCAAAGAGAAAACGCTCTGTAACTGTGCGTCCGCCTTCAGGCGGCATGCAAACCTGACTATGGAGAACGATAATGAGCAATCCCACCAATCTTCTGTATGCCGAATCTCATGAATGGGTGCGCGTGGAAGGCGAGGAAGCTGTCCTCGGCATCACCGACCACGCCCAGCACGCCCTGGGGGACATAACCTATGTTGAGCTTCCCGCTGTGGGAGACAGTCTTGCCGCAGGACAGGAAATGGGCGTGGTGGAATCCGTGAAGGCAGCCAGCGATCTGTATTCACCCGTAGCGGGTGAGGTAATCGCCGTAAATGAAACGCTGAACGATACTCCCGAACTTGTCAACCAGTCCCCGTATGATCAGGGCTGGATGGTGCGCGTGAAGCTGGCTGCTCAGCCTGCCGGGCTGCTTTCCGCAGCCGACTACGAAAAGCTCTGTCAGGAGTAACCCCCGCTCAATCTCCCGCAAGCCCGCCTCCGGCGGGCTTGCGCCAAAAAGGACCCCCTCCATGCCGTATATTCCACATACAGAAGAAGAAACCAGAGCCATGCTTGATATTGTCGGCGTGCGTACTCTGGATGATCTCTTTGCCGATATCTCGCCCGACATGCGCCCCAAAAGCTTCAGCCTGCCCGCCGGCCTCAGCGAAATGGAAGTCTGCTCCAGGCTGGACTCCCTGGCTGCAGCCAACCACACCAATGTGGTCAGTTTCCTGGGCGCAGGCTTTTATGATCACCATATTCCCAAGGCGGTGGATGCGCTTTCCTCCCGCGGAGAATTTCTGACCGCCTATACTCCCTACCAGCCGGAAGTCTCGCAGGGGACGCTCCAGGCAATCTTCGAATTTCAGACTGCCGTCTGCCGCCTGCTGGACATGGATGCGGCCAATGCATCGGTCTATGACGGAGGCTCCGCCCTGTTCGAGGCGGGCATGATGGCCTTCCGCCAGACACGCCGCCGCAAGCTGGTCATTGATGAATGCGTCAATCCCATCTGGCGGGTCATGCTTTCCACCTATACAGCCAACCAGCACTGCGAAATCGTCATTGTCCCGCACAAAAACGGCACAAGCGACAAGGCGGCTCTCAAGGCTGCCGTGGACAGGGACTGTGCCGCCGTCATGGTGCAGAACCCCGGCTTTTTCGGCTCACTGGACGACTATACGGAACTTTTCACCCATGCCCGGAGCCAGGGTGCGCTCGGCGTCATTTCCGTCTATCCCGTCATGCAGTCCGTACTCAAAACTCCCGGCGAGATGGGCGCGGACATCGCCGTGGCCGACGGTCAGGAACTGGGCATGCCGCTGTCTTTCGGCGGCCCCTATCTCGGACTCATGGCCTGCCGCAGGGAGCTCGTACGTCAGATGCCCGGGCGCATCGCAGGCCGTACCCATGATGTGGACGGGAAAACAGGTTATGTACTTACCCTTCAGGCCCGCGAACAGCATATTCGCCGCAGCAAGGCCACGTCCAATATCTGCTCCAACCAGGCGCTGTGCGCGCTGCGCGCGCTTATCCACATGTCTCTGCTCGGTCCCGAAGGGTTGAGCCGTACCGCCGAACTGGGGATGGAAAATCTGCGCCGCGCGCTTGACCGGCTGACCTCCATCCCCGGCGTGACAATGCTGAATGACGCGCCTTTCGGCAACGAAGCCGCCATTGTTCTGCCCATGAGCGCCTATGAGCTGGCCGATCGGCTGACGCGCAAGGGATATGTGCCGGGCTTCCCCGTAGGGAACTACTACAAAAATATGGATAACGTGCTGCTTGTCGCCTGTACGGAAAAACACAGCCGCGAACAAATCGGCATTCTTTGTGAAATGATGGCTTCCGAACTTCGGGGAGGCATGTAATGAAGACGCTGTTTGAACAATCCTGCCCCGGCCGCGTCGGGGTCATCCCCCGCAAGCCCGGCAAACGAGCCTCCGATATGCTGTCCGCCTCTCTTCTGCGCAGGGAAACGCCGCGCCTGCCCGAACTTTCGGAGCTGGATGTGGTGCGCCACTTCACGGGTCTTTCCCGCCTCAACTACTCGGTGGACGGAAATTTCTACCCTCTCGGTTCCTGCACCATGAAATACAATGCCAAATTCATGGAGTACGCCGCCGGATTGTCCGGTTTCACAGCGCTGCACCCGCTTATGGCGCAGTTGCGCGGCGCGGGACACTACACGCAGGGTGCGCTCCAGGTCATCTGGGAACTTGAGCAGCAACTCTGCGAAATCACCGGCATGAAGGCTTTCACGCTTCAGCCCATGGCCGGAGCCAACGGCGAATTCACCGGCGTCATGCTTATTGCGGCTTACCACAGGGACAAGAGCAACAGGAAAACCAAAATCATCATACCGGATTCCGCCCACGGCACCAACCCCGCATCCGCCACGCTGGCGGGATATGATGTGGTGAACATCCCGTCGCGTGACGGCATTATCGACCCCGAAGAGCTTGAAGCCGTGCTTGATGATGAAGTGGCGGCGCTGATGATGACCTGCCCCAATACCCTCGGCCTGTTTGAAAACAACCTCCCGCACATTGTGGAAAAACTCCGCAGGGTGGATGCGCTGCTCTACTATGACGGCGCGAACATGAACGCCATCATGGGCAAGATGCGCGTGGGCGACGTCGGTTTTGACGTGGTGCATCTGAACCTGCACAAGACCTTCGGCACCCCGCACGGCGGCGGCGGCCCCGGTTCCGGCCCCGTGGGCGTAAGTGAACGGCTGATCCCCTTTCTGCCGGTTTCCCGTGTGGAAAAGCAGCAGGACGGCAGTTTCGTGCTCAGTTACGACAAGCCCAAAAGCATTGGCTATATCGCGCCCTTCTACGGCAACTTCGGCGTATTCCTCAAGGCGTATGCCTATATTCTGCGTCTTGGCGGCGAAGGGCTGCGCCGCGCGTCGGAATATGCGGTTCTCAATGCCAACTATCTGCGCAGGAAACTGGAGCATACGCTGAATATTCCCCATGAGCGTCTGTGCATGCACGAATTTGTCGCTTCTGCTCCCGAAGGCTTGCGCGCGCTGGATATCGCCAAGGCGATGCTCGACCGGGGCGTGCATGCCCCTACGGTCTACTTCCCGCTCATTGTGCCTGAATGTCTCATGTTCGAACCCACGGAAACGGAAAACAAAGAAACCCTGGACGAACTGGTTTCCCTGCTGGAAGAGATTATCAAGACCGGCCGGGAAAATCCGCAGGCGCTGCTGGATGCCCCCGTCCATACGCCCGTGCGGCGGCTTGATGAAACTGCGGCCGCCCGCAGGATGATCCTGACGGAAGACATGGCGGAATAGCCGGACCAGTCGGCCTTTTCTCTCCGCCCCGGTTTTCTTGCTGAAAACCGGGGCGCTGCTTTTCCCGTCACCCCGACAGCTTGAGGGGACAGACAGAAGCGGCCCCGCCAGGGGCCTTCCCTTTGCAGGGCGTAGGCTTGCAGGCACCAAGCGCAGAGATGAGGAGCGGAAGCAATGTCACGCAGAACAAGCCGAGGAAAGCGAAACTTCATGAAGGCGCAACCGAGCCAGCCGCGGATGCCTGACGCCTCTGGCCCGTATGGAACACGGGCTGCATTTACGGCAACGGATGTTGCCGCCCGTGCCGCAGTAAAAATGTGCATTCTGCACAGTGTCATCAGTATGTTTCTCTGATGGAACAAAACGAAAATGTCCGCAGAGCCGAACAGAACGAAACTCCGGAAACATTATCAGCGAAAAATTCCAAAGCATACCGTACACATCGCCGGAGGCTTGTGTATCCGAAAAAGGGGAGCTAGATTCCTCCTTCCACAACCGCGACCGGCATCTGCCTCAGGTCCGGAGGACCTTATCCTGTCGGAATATCCATGATGAACAAAAAAAATATTCTTCTCGTCTCATTGAGCCATCTTGCCTGCGATGTCAACGGGGGCACGCTGCCGGCCCTGCTGCCCTTTCTGATCAGCGACTACGGCTTCAGTTACAGCGCAGCAGCCAGCCTCATGCTGGCCTATTCCAGCCTTTCCTCCATCATTCAACCGCTTTTCGGCTTTCTGTCCGACCGCATCTCAAAACCATGGTTCATCCCCGCGGGAATTCTTCTCGCGGGACTGGGCATGTCATCCGTCGGCTTTCTGCAGTCATACTGGGCCATCTTTGCCGCCGTTGCGCTCAGCGGCACGGGGGCAGCGCTCTTTCACCCCGAAGGAGCACGCTTTGCCAGCAAGGTTTCCGGCAGTGCCCAGGGGACAGGGTTGAGCATTTTTTCCGTCGGCGGAAATACCGGATATGTGCTCGGACCGATGCTGGCCGTGGCGCTCGTGCATGCCTTTGGCCTGCGCGGCACATCGGTTCTGGCGCTTGTTGCCGCGAGCATGGCGTCCCTGATGTTCATCCGGATTGTGCGCATGCCCCTGGAAAACCATGAGCCGTCAGGCGGCCAGGTGCGGGACGCCGCTTCCGGCAGTTCTCTGCCCGACAACAACTGGAAGGAGTTCTCCAAACTGACCGTCAGTATCATCTGCCGCTCGGCACTCATGGTCGGATTCAGCACTTTCATACCGCTGTACTGGATCGGACATTTCGGCCAGTCCGAAGCCTCCGGCGCCTTCGCACTGACCCTGTACGGCGCGTTCGGCGTATTCAGCAACATTCTGGGCGGCGTGCTTTCAGATCATTTCGGCTACAGGCGCATTGTCCGCATTTCTCATGCGGCGCTCGTGCCCGTAGCCATTATGTTCCCTTTTGTGGAAAATCTGTATGCCGCCTATGCCCTGCTTATTCCGCTCGGCTTCGCTCTTTACGCTCCGTTCAGCTCCATCGTGGTGCTGGGCCAGCGCTATCTGGCAAGGAACATCGGCTTCGCCTCCGGCATCACGCTCGGACTGGCCACCACCATGGGAGGTATCGTCGCGCCCCTGCTCGGCAAGATTGCAGATACATGGGGCCTTGGAGCAGCTCTGCAGACCATGAGCGTATTCGCCATTCTGGGAACCATTTTCGCCTTTCTGCTTGCCTCCCCGTCCCGCAATCTCACGGAGTAACCATGCTTACGGAATACACCCGCCGCTTTCTTTCCTCGGAAGTGCCTCCCCGTCCGGCGGAGGACTGCCTGTTCCATGTCATCCCTGTTCCCCATGAAGCAACCGTCAGTTACGCGGGCGGCACTGCAGGCGGGCCGGCCGCCATTCTGGAAGCCTCCGATCAACTGGAACTGCTTCTGCCGGACGAAAGAGCTCCCGGAGAAAAGGGCATCTTCACACATCCTCCCGTCGACTGCAACGGCGCTCCCGAGCTTGTAATGGAACGCATCGCGGCGGCAACCGGCGCGGCGTTCGACGCGGGGGGAATCCCCGTACTGCTTGGCGGCGAGCATTCGCTGACCTACGGCGCACTCAAGGCTTTGAAAGAACGCTGCGGCACCTTCGGTCTGATCCAGTTTGACGCCCATGCAGATCTGCGTGACAGCTACGAGGGCAGCAAGTGGAGCCATGCCTGCGTGATGCGGCGCGCGGTGGACGATCTTGGCCTGCCCCTGGTCCAGCTTGGCAACCGCATCTTCTGCGGGGAGGAGCTCCAGGCGCGCAGAGCATTCAACGTCACTTCATGGGATGCCCCCTTTCTCATGCGAAACCCCGCGCCAGCCGCCCTCATGCCGGAAAATTTCCCGGAAAGGGTCTTCATTACCTTTGACGTGGACGGGCTTGATCCCGCCGTCATAGGAGAAACGGGAACGCCCGTTCCCGGCGGACTGGGCTGGTATCAGGCTCTTGAGCTTGCGACGGAAGCAGTCAGAGGACGCAGGCTGATCGGTTTCGATGTCGTGGAATTGGCACCGCAATCAGGAAAAATTGCATCCGACTTTGCGGCTGCACTTCTTGTCTATTCCCTGATGGGGCTTGCACTTTCCGTCTAATCATGCACATATTGCACATTTTTGACTGTTAACTCAAACAGTCTTTTTATATTGACGCTTGCAACAGCTCACGCTAGCATTTCCTCCATGCCCAAACTTCCGGCACGAACCCGGCAGGCCGTATTCATGTATATGGCCGAATATGAGTTTTTCCGTTCATTCGTTCCCATCCCGGCGCATTTCCCTGCTGGAATGTTCGCGGTATCGAATGTCACGAGACTTAGCCGCAACGCCGGAGCAGCCGTAATTCACCTGTGCGTGAAACTCCTGAAAGGGCATGAAATCTGCGAGCCGGAACATATGGTCCGGACGACGGATATTTTCAGTTGCAACACGCTTTAGCCGACAAGGAACTCCCCATGTCTCAGGATCGCATCAAGAGCCTCCTCCACGAGGACCGCAGCTACCTTCCCCCCCGTCACGGCAAAGACGTGGCCCGTATCCGCAGCCGCCGCGAATATGACGCGCTGTGCGAACTGGCCCGGACCGACAACGACAGTTTCTGGGCGGAACGGGCGCGGGCGCTGCTGCACTGGTTCAAGCCATGGGACAAGGTACAGGATACGGACTTCAACGAGCCGCGCGTGCGCTGGTTTGTCGGCGGACGCCTGAACGCGGCCTACAACTGCGTTGATCGGCATATCATTTCCGACCGCCGCAACAAGGCGGCCCTGATCTGGCAGGGCGAGCGGGAGATGGAAGTACGCGCCTACACCTACCAGATGCTTTACACGGATGTATGCCGGGTGGCGGCGGCACTCAATGCGCTCAATATCAAAAAGGGGGATCGCGTCGCGCTGTACCTGCCCATGATCCCCGAACTGGTCGTAGCCATGCTTGCCTGTGCCCGTATCGGCGCAGTACATACCAATATCTTTACCGGCTATGCTGACGGCGGGGTGCAGAGCCGCATCCACGACTCAGGCGCAAGACTGGTCATCACTGCTGATGCGGTCATGCGCGGAGGGGAACCCAAGCCGCTGAAAAGCAATCTCGACCGCATTCTCAATCACTGCCCCAGCGTGGAAAAAGTACTCGTGGTCAACCGGGCGAACACGGAAGTCAACATGCTGAAGGGGCGTGACATATGGTGGCAGGACCTGCTGGACGATTTCACCCTGGACGCCGACTTTCCCTGCGTTTCCATGGATGCGGAAGATCCCCTGTTCATCCTGCATACTTCCGGCAGCACAGGGCGTCCCACCGGCGTCATCCACTCGACCGGAGGCTATCTGACCTACGCGGCGCACACCGCACAGTGGGTCTTTGATCTCAAGGACACCGACGTGTACTGGTGTACGGCGGACTGCGGCTGGATCACCGGACACAGCTATCTGGTCTACGGCCCTCTTTCCCTCGGCGCGACCACCATCATGTTTGAAGGTACGCCAACCTGGCCCCGCCCCGACCGCTACTGGCGCATTGTGGAAAAATTCCGGGTAAACATCCTGTACACCGCGCCCACTGTCATACGCAGCCTTATGCGGCAGGGAGTGGAATGGACCAATCATTACGATCTCTCTTCCCTGCGCATTCTCGGTTCCGTGGGCGAACCGCTGAATCCCGAAGCATGGATGTGGTATCATACTTACATCGGCAAGGGTGAACTTCCCATCGTTGATACATGGTGGCAGACCGAAAGCGGAGGCATCATGCTTTCTCCTCTTCCCTATGCCACGCACATCAAACCCGGCTCGGTCACCAAGCCTCTACCCGGCATCGAGGCCGGCATCATGTCCGGAGACGGTTCCGACGACTGTGCGCAGGAAGGCGGACATCTGGTCATCCGCAAACCCTGGCCCGGCCTTATGACCGGCGTGTTCCAGAATCCGGAAAAATTCAAGAGCTATTTTAATCGTTTTCCGGGCTGCTACCTCAGCGGCGACGGCGCACGAGTTGACGAAGAGGGCAATTACTGGATTCTCGGACGCATGGATGACGCCATTAATGTATCCGGTCACCGCCTGAGTACTTCGGAGATAGAATCCGTACTCATCGCCCATCCCGCCGTGGGCGAGGCCGCAGTAGTGCCCATGCCCCATGAAATCAAGGGCGAAGCCATCTATGCCTACGTCGCGGTGAAAAAGGAAGTGGAGTGGTCAGAAACCCTGCGCAAGGAACTGCGCACCTGGGTGCGCAGCCAGATCGGAGCCCTGGCCAGCCCGGAACAGATCCAGTTTGTCTCCGAACTGCCTAAAACACTTTCCGGCAAGACGGTGCGCCGCATCCTGCGCAAGATTGCCTCCGGCGACAACCTTGAAAGCCTGGGGGATACCACGACACTGGCGCATCCTGAGGTGCTTGAAGATATCTATAACAATTATCTCAAGCTCAAGGTCGGACAGCCGGAAAAATAAGCCGTCGCCACCATGGTTCGCTGCTATATAACATACTGAAATATTTTTAAAAAAACCATATTCAAGCGTGGAGTTGAGAACAACCTTCTCCATCAGCCAGTCTCCAGATGCCGGGCAGGTGAAACACCTCCCGGCATGTTTAATAAAAATTTCTGAATATTCAGGAAAAAGAGACGATGAACGAAGCAACAGGCTCTAAAAACGCGATATGATTTTGACGCTGCCAACCGCCGTTCTTCTTGCCATGAATGCCTCTGCGGGGAACAGCAATCATACTATATCCCGCGGGGCTTGCCCCTTCGCGCCTCCGACGGTCAAGGATATTTCCGACACAATTCTACAACAAAAAGAGTCCCCAAAGTCCGACGATACCGGAGAGACGGCATGGCGTCCTTACCCGCAAGCGCCTTACGATTGAGAAGGGGCAGGAACAAGTCTCGTCCTGCCCGGCTCCATGGAACATTTCAATGACAAACTGCCCTGAGTGGCTCAGGGTAAGCTTTCAGGAATCAGCGCAACTGTATCACATAGCCTTTTACACATTCAAAAGGCTACACATCTTCCCTGCGGTTGAGCAACTCGTCCGTGGTGATCAGATTTGCGAAGGCAGCCATGATATCCACAATATGTTCCTTCATGTCTTGTTCGCCAAAACGGGCGGAACGCTTGGCACAGGTGGCATCTGTCACGAAGGTGAATTCATAGCCGCGATGATGGGCATCAATCAGCGTGGACAGACAGCACATGGTTGCGCCATATCCGGCCAGGATAATTTCCTGATGTCTGGCACGATCCACCAGTGCCTGAAACTCCGGGCAGGAAAAACAGGAAAAATCGGTTTTGACGAGATCCGCCTCGTTGCCCTGAGGACCAAAGCCGTCAATAAACTCAGAGTATTCACTGCCATAGCTGAAGCACTCGGCATTCTGCTGATGGCGCATATGCACGATCTTCCAGCCCATCTTCCGGCCATGCGCCAGCAGACGGCGCAGATTTTCCAGGGATTCTCCGATAGTTTCCAGACAGAAGGGGCGACCTTCGGTAATATATTCCTTCTGCACATCAACCAGCACCAGTACAGCCATATCTGTCTCCTTCCGACTTTGCGGCTCATTCAGGATTTGGCCGGATGATACCCGGAAGATGAAAAAGAAGAAAGAGAAAAGTGCGTCTATCCCGCGTGTCTCCCCGGAAGCGCCGGCAGGCGGCCCCTGCCCGCTCCTGCGGGGGCAGCCGCCGGACAGAAACATCAGGAAGATCTGATGTCTCAGCAGTGATGTCCATAAAGATTAGCGTCAACTTTCTCCAGCATGTCGAAGAATTCCTTTCTGGCCTGACTGGTAACGCCCTGGAACATCATTTCCCCCACGCTTTTGCGAGCCTCTTCAAAGGAGTCGGCAAAAGCGGCTCCGCTTTCGGTCAGTTCCACCAGAATGCTGCGCCCGTCACCGGGGTTCGGACGCTTGCGAAGGAGCCCTTCCCTGGCGAGAAAATCGGTTGCCTTGGTAATGGTTGACTTCGGCCGGCGCAGGGTAGTCACCAGATCACTGACAGGTACCGGAGTTCCCATCAGCCGTAAAAGGCACAGAACATCGCCGTAGGAAGGAAGGACCTCATCCAGCCCGCGCCGGGACATTGCGGTCGCCAGACAGCGCTGCATTCCGTCCTTTACTCTTTGCACCAGCTCCAGATTATTTGTTTCTTTCATTCAAGGTTCCTTTATGGTTTGAATCTCCCTTTCGGGAACATGGATTGACGCGGCGAAGAAATAATAAATGTTTCTCCGCCATTTCTCCCTGACAAAGTGAATCTGCGGCGTCATCCGAGCACACGCAGTCACTGCCGGGGAAAATTTTGCCGTCCGCAAAAAAATGGTGAACCACTGCGGATGTACTACCAGTAATCCGCAGTGGTTCACCATTCCATGATTTTTTACCCTCTTTTTCTTCAGGGCACGGTATAACTGTATCTATATTAAATCTTCTCCCCTCGAAATATTCACGGAATACACAAAAGTATGATTTTTTCCACGTCTACTGCCAGTCAACTCCGGCAGTACGACGCTGCGAAGCAAGAATACGCTGAAGAACAGGGTCATCCTCTTCTGCAGGCTGGCCGGGAGCCTCTTCACTGCGTGCCGCAGGAGCCTCGGCAGTATCGCGAGAAAAGCGAGCTTCCAGTTCACGCTGCACTTCGCTTGTACTCCGGGGAAAAAGTCCCGCCAGATCACTCCGGGCCTCGCGCTCAAACATCACGGCTGTACCAAAGCATGAGAAATACTTGCTGCCGTCAGGGTGGAATGCCACGTTTTCAGAATATCCGATGATGCCCTGCGCACCTTTCTTCAGGGCCATTGCCGCCATCCCGAAAAAAGCTTCCTCGGAGTCAAAGCCGCGGCAGCAGACCAGTCCAAGCACCTTGGCAATGGCACGGCCCTCAAAAACCTGCGTCGTTACCACAGGAAAGCGCCCGGACCCAAAGAGTTCCTTGACTCTCGCCAGCTTGTCGCTCTGAGCAGTTTCCTTCTGAACCTTTTTCTCATTGCCGCCGAGCAGCATGAACATGATGTACCTCCGACATATGTTTCAATCCGCAGGCTTCCTCCGCCGCAGATGTCATGCGGCGGCAGGGACTGCGCACTCCCTCTTCCCGAATAAAAAGAGGTTTCAGACCCTGAAAGTTTTTTGCCGAAACAATACCGCACGCGCCGAACGCGTGACGCTTTCCCAATGCACAAATCGTGCCACATTGAATGTTATTCAAAATAAATAATAATACCAACAAGTAACAAAATATATTCTCATCAGAAAAAGGCTCTGCAGCACACTGTGCCGGAAAAATGACGGTAAAAAGTTCCGACCTCCGTCCGGAGTTTGGGCTGGACAAAGAAAATCGTATCAGGCAAAATGACGGCGCTGTTTAGTTGAGCGCACAATCTGTTTCCTGCAATTGAGGAGGATAACATGGCAAAGCATACCAAAACTATGGATGGCAACTACGCCGCTGCATACGTCGCCTATGCGCTGAGCGATGCTGCCGCCATCTACCCGATCACGCCGTCGTCCGTGATGGGTGAACATGTAGATGAGTGGTCCGCCAAGGGCATGAAGAATCTCATGGGGCAGACCGTGGCCGTACGGGAAATGCAGTCCGAAGCAGGTGCCGCAGGCACCGTACACGGCAGCCTTGCCGCTGGTGCGCTGACCTCCACCTTTACCGCCTCTCAGGGTCTGCTGCTCATGATTCCCAACATGTACAAGATTGCCGGCGAACTCCTCCCCGGGGTCTTCCATGTTGCTGCCCGTGCCCTGGCCTCCCATGCGCTGTCCATCTTCGGCGACCATCAGGATGTCATGGCGGCCCGTCAGACAGGCTTCGCCTTCCTCTGTTCCAACAACCCGCAGGAGGCCATGGATCTCGGGCTTGTCGCCCATCTTGCGGCTATCGACTCCAGCGTCCCCTTCTGCCACTTCTTTGACGGCTTCCGCACCTCTCATGAAATCCGCAAGGTGGAAGTCATCGACTATGAAGATATCCGCAAGGTCGTGAACTGGGAAAATGTGGAAAATTTCCGTGCCCGCGCCCTGAATCCCGAGCATCCCTGCCAGCGCGGCACAGCCCAGAACCCCGATACCTATTTCCAGAACCGGGAAACCAGCAATCCCTTCTATGACGATGTTCCGTCCATTGTGATCGACGCCATGAAGCGGGTAGCCTCCATTACCGGCCGCGCCTACAAGCCCTTTGACTACTATGGCGCGCCCGACGCCGATCGCGTGATCATCGCCATGGGCTCCGCCTGCGACGTGATCGAGGAAGTGGTGGATTACCTGAACGCCCGCGGCGAGCGTGTGGGCCTGGTAAAAGTGCACCTGTACCGTCCCTTCAGCGCCGAACTCATGCTTCGGGTACTGCCTGCCACGGTGGAAACCATCACCGTGCTCGACCGTACCAAGGAGCCCGGTGCACTGGGCGAGCCCCTGTACCAGGACGTTTGCGCCGCCTTTGTGGAAAAGGGAGAACAGATCCGCCTCTTCCCCAAACTCCTTGCCGGACGTTACGGCCTCGGCTCCAAGGAGTTTTCTCCCGCCATGGCCAAGGCCGTATTCGACAACATGCTGGTGGGCGGCCCGAAAAACCATTTCACTGTGGGCATTGAAGACGATGTGACCCATCTTTCCCTTGAGGTGGGAGAAGACTTCAACACCGTGCCGGAAGGCACCGTGCAGTGCAAATTCTTCGGACTCGGTTCCGACGGCACTGTGGGCGCGAACAAGGACGCCATCAAAATTATCGGCGACCATACCGATCTCTATGCCCAGGCCTATTTCGCCTACGATTCCAAGAAGTCCGGCGGATTCACGGTCTCCCATCTGCGTTTCGGCAAGACCCCGATCAGATCTTCCTATCTGGTCAACCAGGCCGATTTCATTGCCTGTCACAAGGCTGCCTATGTCCATCTCTATGACGTGCTTGACGGCATCAAGGAAGGCGGCACCTTCCTGCTGAACTCCAACTGGCACACCGTGGAGGACATGGAGCGGGAACTGCCCGGCCAGATGAAGCGCATCATCGCGCGCAAGCATCTCAAGTTTTTTAATGTAGACGCGGTGAAAGTGGCTGCTGAGGTAGGCTTGGGGAACCGCATCAACATGGTTACCCAGACGGCTTTCTTCAAGCTTTCCAATGTGCTTCCTCTGGACGACGCCATCGCCTACATCAAGGACGCCATCAGGAAGACCTACGGCAAGAAGGGTGAAGAAATCGTCAACAAGAACATCGCCGCCGTGGATCGGGCGCTTGAGGCCCTGACTGAAATCAAGTATCCCGAATCCTGGGCTGAAGCTCCTGACAGCGCGCCCATGTACCATGACGATGATCCTTACATTGCCAACGTGGTGCGCCCCATCCTCGCCCAGCGCGGGGACAAGCTGCCCGTGTCCGCCTTTGAGCCTGACGGGACAGTGCCTCTGGGCACTACTGCCTGTGAAAAGCGCGGTGTGGCCGTCCTTATCCCTGAATGGCAGCCCGACAACTGCATTCAGTGCAATCAGTGTTCCCTGGTTTGCCCGCATGCCTGCATCCGTCCCGTCCTCGCCACAGAGGAAGAGCTGGCCGGCGCGCCGGAAAGCTTCAGAACCATTCCCACAAAGCGTAAGGAGCTGGCCGGTCTCAAGTTCCGCATGCAGGTCTATGCCATGGATTGCCTTGGCTGCGGATCCTGTGCACAGGTCTGCCCCGCCAGGGAAAAGGCTCTGGTGATGAAGCCGCTGGAAACCCAGCAGGCCGATCAGGTGGCCAATCTCAAGTATGCCACTGAAAATATCACCATCAAGGATGACCTGATGGATCGCATGTCTCTCATCGGCTCCCAGTTCCAGCAGCCTCTGCTGGAATTCTCCGGCGCCTGTGCGGGCTGCGGTGAAACTCCGTATGTCAAGCTGCTCACTCAGCTCTTCGGCGAGCGCATGGTTGTAGCCAACGCTACGGGCTGCAGCTCCATATGGGGAGGCTCCTCTCCGGTCAACCCCTACTGCACCAACAAGGACGGTTTCGGCCCGGCCTGGGCCAACTCCCTGTTTGAAGACGCCGCCGAGTATGGCCTGGGTATGCATGACGCCTATCATCAGCGCCGTGAAGGGCTGGCCAACAAGGTACGCGAAGCGCTGGAGATGCCCGGCCTGCCGGAAGAGCTTTCCACCGCCTTCAAGAACTGGCTGGACAACATGGATGACGCGGAAAAATCCCGTGAATACGGTGAAGACATCCTTTCCGCTCTGAGCGACGCCGAACTGCCTGAACTCCATGAATTCTGGCACATGGCCGATCTGTTCACCAAGAAATCCTTCTGGATCTTCGGCGGCGACGGCTGGGCGTATGACATCGGTTACGGCGGTCTTGACCATGTGCTTGCCTCCGGCGCGGACATCAATGTGCTGGTGCTGGACACCGAAGTATACTCCAATACGGGCGGTCAGGCGTCCAAGTCCACTCCTCTCGGTTCCATCGCCAAGTTCGCCGCTGCGGGCAAGCGCATGAAGAAGAAGGAACTGGGACGCATGGCCATGACCTACGGTTATGTATACGTCGCCAGCGTGAGCATGGGTGCGGATATGAACCAGGTGCTCAAGGCATTCAAGGAAGCCGAAGCCTACAAGGGTCCCTCCATTATCATCGCTTACGCTCCCTGCATCAACCAGGGCATCCGCAAGGGAATGGGCAAGAGCATGGAAGAAGCCAAGCTGGCCGTGAAAACCGGTTACTGGCCTCTGTACCGCTTCAATCCCACCCTTGCCGAGGAAGGAAAGAATCCCTTCACGCTGGATTCCAAGGCCCCCGACGGCGGCCTGAACGACTTCCTGCTCGGTGAAAACCGCTATGCCCAGCTACAGCAGGCTCACCCCGAAATCGCGGGAGAACTGCGCGCCACCATGGCCAGGCAGTATGAAGCCCGTTATGAGGAACTGACCAGCCTCGCCGCCCGGCAGCCTGAAACCGCGAAGTAACCCGGGATACTCCTGACCTGAAAACAGGCGGGAAGAGTACGCTCTTCTCGCCTGTCGCGTTACCTGAACGGATTTCAATCCCTTCGGCAATATTTCCGAACACGGAGAAAATCGGGCAGCATGATGGATTTTTCAACCTGGATTGCCTTTACAGCGGCCAGTCTTGTGCTTTCCGCCGCGCCGGGTCCCGACAATCTGTTCGTACTCGCGCAGAGCGCCGTATACGGAAAAAAGGCGGGGCTCATCGTCGTGCTTGGTCTGTGTACGGGGCTTGTCATCAACACACTGGCGGCGGCTCTGGGGATAGCCGCCCTGGTCGCCGCTTTTCCCGCTCTGTTCTGGGCCATCAGACTGGCGGGGGCTGTCTACCTCTTCCACCTTGCCGTCATGGCGTGGCGTCATGCAGCTTCAGGGCACACCGGCACCGGATGTACGCCGCTCTCCGGAGCGGCTCTCTGGCGGCGCGGCCTCATCATGAATCTGACCAATCCCAAGGTGCAGATTTTTTTTCTGGCGTTCTTCCCGCAGTTTGTAAATGCGGGAACCGAGGGGCTGGCTCTGGCAGGACAGATGCTCCTGCAGGGAGTCACCTTTATTGGCGTGACCGCTCTGGTGTTCGGAGCCGTTGCCTGGGGAGCGGGTACGATGGCGGACAGACTCCGCAGTCCCGCTTTCCAGACATGGCTGGGCAGATGCAGCGCGATCATTTTCGCTTTGCTGGCCATCTTCACGCTGACTACCTGAAATTCTGTTTTTCCTGGAGTTCCGCTCCCTCGCAAAGCGCAACTTGTATTTGACGAAATCAAGTCTTTGACGCTATTTTCACTGAAATTTTCTTATGTGAGTACACAAACAGGTCAACTCCAAAAAGCGAGTCAATCATGGCAAATACCCTGTACATCACAGCCACGGAAGCGCGTTCGGGCAAATCCGCCATCGCGCTGGGCATGATGCGTCTGGTTTCAGGGCGGGTGCGGCGTCCCGCCCTCTTCCGGCCTATCATCAACAGTACGGATCCGGCCCGCCCCGATCATGACATCGAGCTGCTGCTGAAGACATTTCATCTGGATATGCCCTATGAGGAAACCTATGCCTGTTCCCTCGAAGATGCTCTGGATCTGATCAACGCCGGCAAATCCGACGAGCTCATGGACAGGATTCTCGTCGCTTTCAAAAAGCTTGAAGCGAAGTATGACTTCATTCTCTGCGAAGGCACCGACTTCATGGGGAAGGACTCTACTTTTGAATACAATCTGAACGGCGATATCGCCGCCAACATTGGCGCATCCGTGCTGCTGGTCACCAGCGCGCAGGGCCGCAGCGTGAGTGAAGCGCAGAGCGCCGTGCTTTCCGGCATCGAGCTCATGAAGGCCAAGGGCGTGCATGTCGTCGCCGTCATTGCCAACATGTCCACACTTTCAGACGCGGAAAGCAGGGAACTGATCTCACGGATCGCCCCCAACGGCGTGGAGGAAGGAGGGCAGCCTGCGGAGGGCTTCACAGACACCCGCCCGCCGCTGTTCTTTGTCATTCCCGCCATTCCCGCGCTTGGGCAGCCCAGTATGCAGGATGTCGCAGCCTGGCTGCACGCCAAGGTGCTGCATGGTCAGGAACATCTTGACAATCTGATCAGCGGCAATCTCATCGCGGCCATGCAGGTGGGCAACTTCCTTGACTATCTGCAGGATGGCCATCTGGTCATCACGCCCGGGGATCGGGCGGATATCATCCTGGCCACACTGACCGCCCGCCTTTCCTATGCCTATCCGGATATCGCCGGCATTCTGCTGACCGGAGGCCTGCCTCTGGCACCGACCATGGAACGTCTGGTGCAGGGATGGGCTTCCCTGCCGCTGGCCATTCTGTCCGTGGATACCGACACCATCACTACAGCCACAAACCTGGCCCGTCTGCACGGGCGCATCGAAGCCTCTGACGAGGGCAAGGTGCATCTGGCCCTTGGCCATTTCGCCCGCCATGTCGACACCCGCGTGCTGGGAGACCGGCTGGGCGAACCTTCAAAGCGTATGACCCCGCGCATGTTTGAATTCCAGATTATGGAGCAGGCCCGCAAGCACCGTATGCACATTGTGCTCCCCGAAGGGGAGGAGGAACGCATCCTGCGTGCGGCCGAGATTCTGCTCCAGCGCGATGTGGCAGATCTCACCCTGCTGGGCGACGCCGACAGAATCGGCGCTAAGATCCGGGCTCTCGGCCTGAACCTGGAAAAAGTCCGCATCATTCAGCCCGAGCTGGCTCCCAATTTCGAGGATTATGTGAAAACGTACTTTGAACTGCGCCAGAAAAAGGGCATCAGCATGGATCAGGCCCGCGACCGCATGAAGGACGCCACTTATTTCGGCACCATGATGGTCTACAAAGGCGATGCCGACGGCCTTGTCTCCGGCTCCATCAATACCACCGCGCACACCGTGCGCCCGGCGCTGGAATTCATCAAGACAAAGCCCGGCGCGTCCATTGTTTCCAGCGTATTCTTCATGTGCCTCAAGGATCGCGTGCTGACCTTCGGCGACTGCGCCATCAACCCCGATCCCACTCCCGAACAACTGGCGGACATTGCCGTGACATCGGCCGAAACCAGCCGGATTTTCGGCCTTGAACCTCGTGTGGCCATGCTTTCCTACTCTTCGGGCAAGTCCGGCACCGGCGCGGATGTGGACAAGGTGGCCGAAGCCACCCGCCTGGCCCATGAAAAGGCCCCGGAACTGCTGCTCACCGGTCCCATTCAGTACGATGCGGCCATTGACGCGGATACTGCCCGCACCAAGATGCCCGGCGACCCCGTCGCAGGCCGGGCCTCTGTGTTCATCTTCCCTGACCTGAACACCGGCAACAACACCTACAAGGCCGTTCAGCGCGCCGCGGATGCCATTGCCATAGGCCCTGTACTTCAGGGGCTGCGCAAGCCTGTAAATGACCTGTCGCGCGGCTGTCTCATCCCCGATATCGTCAATACCGTAGCCATTACCGCAGTGCAGGCACAGGCGGAAAAGGGCCTGGCATAATCAATCGGCATTCCGCCCCGGAAAACGGCGCGGAATGTCTCCTTTCACTCTCCATCCTGTCGGAGGACGGCATGAAAATTCTGGTTATCAACGGCGGCAGCTCTTCCTTCAAATATCAGATCATCGATATGGCGACGAATGAACGTATCTGCCAGGGGCTGGTGGAACGCATCGGCATGCCCGAAGGCAACTTTAAGCACAAGCGCTTTCCGGGAACTGACCGGGAGGAGACCTTTGAGTTTCCTGGTTCCTATCCCAACCACACGGCGGGCATGCAGGAAATGGTCAAGGTACTGCTGGATCCCGAACGCGGCGGCGTGATTTCCTCGCCTGACGAAATCGCCGCCGTGGGCCACCGAGTGCTGCTGGGCGGCCCGGAATACGCGGAAGCACTGGTGGACGAAAAGGTCAAAAAAGTCATCATGGACTATATTCCTCTCGGCCCTCTGCACAACCCGGCAAACCTCGCCGGCATCGAAGTCATGGAGAAGCTTTTCCCCGGTAAGCCCAATGTCGCCGTTTTCGATACAGGTTTCCATTCCACCATGCCGGATCAGGCATATACATACGCCATTCCCCAGGATCTGGCGAAGAAACACCGTATCCGTCGCTATGGTTTCCATGGCACCTCACACAAATTCGTCTCCAGAGAAGCGGCGGCCTTTCTCGGCAAGGCTCCTGAAGACATCAATCTGATTACCTGCCACCTCGGGAACGGCAGTTCCATCAGTGCCGTATCCCATGGCAGATGTGTGGATACCAGCATGGGCCTGACGCCTCTTGAAGGTCTGGTCATGGGAACCCGCAGCGGCAGCATCGACCCGGCCATTGTCACCTTCCTCATGCAGGCGGAAGGATACAGCGGGCCGCAGATGAGCGACATTCTCAACAAGCAGTCCGGCCTCAAGGCCCTGTGCGGCATGAGTGACCTGCGGGATCTCGAGGCGGCCGAGGAATCCGGCGACAAGGCCGCTTCCCTGGCCCTGCGCATGTTCGTGTACAGTATCCGCAAATATATAGGCGCATATTTTGCCGTACTCGGCCATGTGGATGCCGTGGTGTTTACCGGCGGCATCGGTGAGAACTCCCCCAAGGTACGCGGCGCCGTGTGCCGGGACATGGCCATGTTCGGCATTGCCATAGACGAAGCCCTCAACGCTCCGCGCAGTTCCAGCCCCCGTGACCTCAGTCTGCCGGACGCAAAAGTCCGCGCGCTGGTTATTCCTACCGATGAAGAGCTGGAAATCGCCCGCGCAACCATGCGTATAGCCTTCCCCGGCAAAGCATGCTAACATGACTATGACGGACAAACAGAGCGCGTTCGGTCAGATTCCGGCGGCCATGTAGGCTCTTGGCCTCTCGTATCCGGGAGAAGGAATGTTCCGTTGCACCAGCCGCCAGGCGCGGCCTGGTGCAACGGAACAGCCTTTCGGTGAAGCTATTTCAGCATTGAATACCCAGTATTCAATGTCACATGATACCAGATTGAACCGCCCCGCAGAATCTGACAGTTCCAATCCGGGGCCGGTTCGTCCGGCCCCTTCTTCATACAAGGAGTTTTCTCATGTCTGTTTCCATCATCGTCACCGGAGCCGCGGGCCGCATGGGCTCGCTTATAGCTTCCCTGATCCGGCAGACGGACGATCTGGAGCTTGCTGGCCTGCTGGAACGGCCAGGCCGAACGGATATCGCGGAAGCCGGATGTCCTGTATCCACGGATCTTGACACTCTGCTTGCTGCATCTCCCGGATCTGTCGTTATCGATTTCACGACACCCGAGGCCACCATGGAGCATGCCCGCGCTGCGGCGCGGCACGGCAGCCCCATCGTCATCGGAACTACCGGACTGAACGAAGCGGAAAAAAAAGAACTGGAAACGCTGGCGCTCCGGACTCCTGTATTCCTCTCTCCCAACATGAGCGTGGGCATCAACGTCCTGCTCGATCTGCTTCCGCAACTGGTCAGCATGCTTGGCGAAGCCTATGATGTGGATATTCTGGAAATGCATCACAACATGAAGAAGGATGCTCCCAGCGGCACGGCTCTGCGGCTCGCCGAAGCCCTTGCTGACGCCAGAGGATGGGACATGAAGGAGTGTGCCTGCTTCTGCCGGGAAGGTTTGATCGGTGAACGGCCGAAAAGGGAAATAGGCATCCAGACCATACGCGGGGGAGATATTGCCGGTGTACATACCGTTTACTGCATGGGGCCGGGCGAGCGCATAGAAATTACGCATCACGCACACTCGCGGGAAAACTTCGCCAACGGGGCCCTCAAGGCGGCAAGATGGCTTGCCGGCCAAAACCCCGGTCGCATCTATGACATGAAGGACGCCCTGCGTGATGAAGGGCATCCCGCCGTCTGAGACAGGCGGAAGTGTCGCTTTCGGGCGCGGAACTCCGTACTCCGCCCCGGCATTTTCATATCTCCAGAGACCCGAGACGGCCCCGGTGACAGATGTTCCGATGCCCGTCGCATACTGTTCGCCGCGCCCGGCATACCAGGGGGATTTCATATGCGCATAGCCCTGTTGCAAGTCAATACCACACCCGGGGACTTTTCCGGCAACATTGCCGTTATTGCAGGGCAGGCCCGCAAGGCTCTGACCGCATCAGGGCAACCGCTTCTGTGCATTGTGCCAGCCGGTGCCCTGGCCGGCTTTCCCTGGGAAGGACTGACCCGCCGTGAGGGGTTCTACAGTCTTTGCCATGAAGCTGGACATCGCCTGGCTGAAATACTTCTGGAAGGTCCGGATTTGCTCATGGGACTGCCTTCGGAAAACGGAATATACTACGTTTTGCTGAAAGACGGCCGTATGGGACTGGTACCCCGTACGCCGGCCGGAATGCTGAGGATCAGAGGCCGTTCCATCTATGTACCGGAGGACGACTGGACAAGAGCCGCCCAGGCCATGTCCGGCTATGTTGCCGATGCTGTGCTCGACATGACGCCCCGTCGCTTCGTGACGGAAGGACAGGCTGAATATGAAACCGAATGCGCTCATATTTCCCGGCTATGGAACCGCCCCGTGCTTTCCGTCAGACTCTGGGGCGCGACTGACGGACTGGTATTATCAGGCGGAAGCTGTGTATTTTCTCCCTCCGGAGAAATAACTGCCCGTGCACCGCTGTTTGAGGATGCCATATTGTCGTTCGATCTGGACCAGCCTGACGACACAGGGAGCCTCGTTCCTATCCCCGGGCGGGAAGAATGTCTGTTCCGTGCGTGTGTAACAGGCATCCGTGACTACGCCCGCAAGTGCAGACTTTCCCGCGCCGTACTGGGACTCTCGGGGGGAATGGACTCCGCCATGGTTGCCTGTATGGCTGTCAAGGCGCTGGGAGCCGGACAAGTGCTGGCGGTACTCATGCCTTCCCCGTGGAGCAGTGCTCACAGCCTGGCCGACGCGAAACTGCTGTCTCGCCATCTGGGCATCACCGCATGCACAATTCCCATTCAAACGATGATGGACGCCTTTTCTTCCGCACTTGCCCTGCCACAGCGGGATATTCCTTCCGCTGCCCCGGAAGCGGAGGACATGGTCATGGAAAATATCCAGCCCCGCATCAGAGGCACACTGCTCATGGCATTCGCCAATCATGCCGGAGCGTTTGTGCTGGGTACCGGGAACAAGTCGGAAAATGCAGTGGGGTACTGCACACTCTATGGCGACACGGTGGGAGCCATTGAACCGATAGGCGACATCTACAAAACGGAACTTTACGCGGTTGCGCGCTGGTACAATCAGAGCGAAGGCAGAGAGATCATTCCTGAAAACATCTTTGCCAAAGCGCCCTCGGCGGAGCTGCGCCCCGATCAGAAGGATGAGGACAGCCTGCCCCCGTATGAAATTCTCGACGCGATACTGCGCCAGCTTTTCGAAGAGCGCCGCAGCCCGGAAAACATCCATGTGCCGGGTTGTGACAAGGCGACTCTGCATTCAATCCTGCGAAAAATCGAAACCGCAGAATTCAAGCGTCATCAGACTCCCCCCCCTCTGCGTCTCAGCTCGTGCACTATGGGGTATGAATGGAGAATGCCGGCCTCTGCCAAAATTCTGCTTCCCTGACGAACACTCTGCATTTTATCTATCCTTCTGAAGGAAAGGGATTTTCTACATGAAAGTCCCTTTTTTAATATTATATTTTTTATTTTACATAAAAAATATTCTTTGAATGCACTTTAAATACAAAACAATTTTTTGGGAAAAAGATGGCAAGCTATATTATTCATAGTTATATTAAGTACAAGGCAAATAACATACATATATATTCTGTTTTACATTCACGAATTTCACCCTGCGCGTGATAGAAAAAAATCAAAAAAAGAACTGGAAAAGTTTACCGCCGCATAGTATATTGAAGTCAAGGCTTGTTCTTCATCCCCATCGCGATTGAAAGAAAGCTTTGCCACGGGAAATCATTCCGAACAAAGAGAGTTGCGCGTGGAAAAACGACTGTATCCCATTGTTCTGCTGACCGTTCTGCTGGCTCTCCTGGCGGCTGCAGGTTATATCCTGCCCCCCTCCGAAGGGGCAACGCCGATCAGGGTGCTCCTCGACAACAAGGGCGGGAAAATTGTGTTTGAACATAAGGCCCATGCCGAAGGCTACGGACTGGAATGTTCTTCCTGCCATCATGCGGAAAATCTGGATAAGGGCATCTCTCCCTGCGGCGAATGCCACAATGCGGAAACCGCTGAGTTCGGCCTTCTGAACAGAATGGAGGCATTCCATCAAAGCTGTATGGGCTGCCATGAGGAAGTGGGCTCCGGTCCCTACGGCAAGGATCAATGCAACCAATGCCATCTGAAGTGAGGCATCCATGACGGTTCGTTTCCAAATCATGCGAGATCCGCGTTTTCATCTGCTGCATCAGGTGACCCAGCGCTTCAGTGACGGCCCTGAGAGCGAGGAGTACAGACTGGCCCGTGCAGGTTTTGTTCTGGAAGACACGCTCAGGAAAAAATCGGAAGTCTATCCGGGCATGCTGCTGGCCGCCCACCCCGAGCCCGACATGGGCAATCTCTACTGCCCTGTACGCGGCGTTGTTTCCGAAATCAACGAGCGCTATATCGTCATTGCCGCCAAGCCCCCCCAGATGGATGATCCTGTCATGCCCACGGTGGATCTGTCGGCCCTTGAAGGGCAGGAACTGCTGAACGGCCTCAAGAATATGGGGGTAGATACCCGTTTTCTCAGCCAGAACAAGGAACTGCTGATCGTCAATGCCCTCAACCCGGAACCCGGCATCACATGGGCCGAACCCATGCTGGCCACCCATGTACGCAATCTGCGTTCAGGACTGGCGCTGCTGCAGCGCATCTGTCGGGCCAAACGGGTTGTCATAGCCCTTCCCGAAGGCATGAACGTGGCTTATGAGGGGATGGAGGTCGTACACATTGTTCCGGAATATCCCAACAGTCTTGATCCCCTTGTGGTCAGAGCGGTGACAAAAAAGGAAAATCCTCCGGATGTGGGCATCGTGGGTATCCACACCCTGTGGGGGCTGGGGAGAGTTGTCGTCACCGGCATGCCGCTGACCGAAACGGTAGTCACTCTTGGCAGCCGCAATCACACAGGCAACTATCTCATCAAGAACGGCACACGGGTCTGTGACCTCATCGCCCATGCCAATATCCGCGCAAACAAGGGGGATACAGTGGTAGTGGGCGGCCCCCTGCGGGGACAGAGCATTTCCCTGCTGGCCCGGGGGCTGGACAGGAACACCACCGGTCTGTTCATCGTGGAAGCTGATACCATTCCTCCCCTTGACGGAGACGTACAGTGCTGCAACTGCGGCGCATGCTCCCTGGTCTGCCCGGCCCGCCTTTCGCCGGAGATGCTCAGCCGTTACGCAGAATTCGCCCGTTACGACAAATGCGTCAAAGAGCATATCGACGCCTGCATGGAATGCGGCCTTTGCGGCTACGTCTGCCTGGCCCGGCGCCCTGTGCTCCAGTATATCCGCCTGGCGAAGCACAAGCTGGCCCTCGACAAGCGGGCCATTCGCTGACGTTCAACCATCATTTCCAAACAGGGGCGAATATCATGCAACATACGCTTCTTGCCGTCAGCGCGCCGCCATTCTGGCATTGCGGGCGCACCATCTGGAAAAGCAACATGACTTTCCTTCTGGCTCTTCTGCCCGCTGTGGTCATGGCCGGCATAAACTGGGGTATTCCCGCCCTGAGAGTCATGGCTCTTTCAGTCTCCACGGCGGTCGCGGCGGAGGCGCTGGGAACCCGCCTCACCGGACGTCCGCTGCGCGTGGACAACTTTGACGCCGCTCTTATCGGCCTGCTGTTTTCTTTCATGCTGCCGTCCGCCGCGCCGTGGTGGCTGGTCATGTTCGGATCGGCCATCTGTATCCTGATCGGAAAAATCGCGTTCGGCGGGCTGGGCGCGAGTCCGCTGTGCCCCCCCGTGGTGGGCTGGGCGGCGCTGTTCATCTCCTGGCCGCTGCTCATGGACCCCAATACGGCCGAACTGAGTACATCCTTCATCGATCCGCTGGTTCGCCTTAAATATTTCGGCATGACCGCCGTTCAGGATATGAACTGGACAGACCTGCTGCTCGGCCGCCAGATCGGCGGGCTCGGCGCCTCCCAGACTGCGGCGCTGCTCATGGGAGGCCTTTTTCTGTGTGCACGAGGCGTCATCCGCTGGGAAATTCCCTGCAACTTTCTGATCGGCGTCGCTGCAACTGCAGCAGCCTTCCATCTTGCCCGACCGGAACTTTACGCCTCCCCGCTCTTCCACCTTCTGACCGGCACTACCCTGTTCGGCGCCTTTTTCCTGGCAACCTGCATGTCCTGTTCGCCCAACCGTGAAATTCCCATGATTCTCTATGGGCTTGCCGGTGGGGTTCTGGTGGTGCTGATCCGCAACCTCGGCATGTACGCGGACGGTGTTCCCTTCGCCATTCTGCTGATCAATCTTCTTATGCCCCAGCTCGAGATGATCCGCCCCAAACCTTTCGGAGGGCGCTGAGATGGCATCCATACTCCGCATGATTGCAGTACTGTCGCTGCTTTGCGCTTCATCCGGCTTTCTGCTGTCCTATCTTAAAATGACCACGGCCGGCCGAATTGAGGAACAGGTTCTGACGTATGTACAGGGGCCTGCTCTGGCCGAAGTCTTTCCTGACGCCGAAAACGTGCCCTTGACAGAACGCCACGCCTTCACTCTGCCCGACGGCCGCAGCGTAACCGTGTTTCCCGCTCGCAAGGATGGTAAACTATACGGGGTAGCCATGGAAAACAGCGCCCCGGGGTTCGGTGGAGATATCAGTGTAATCACCGGGTTCGACGCCTCGCGTGACGCGCTGATCGGCATTGGCATCACCACCATGAAGGAAACCCCCGGCATCGGCACGCAGGTAAGCGATCCTTCCTTCACCACACAGTTCAGGGGGGTGTCTCTCCCGGTTGCGCTCTCCTCCGGCGGGGGGAGCATCGACGCCATTTCCGGCGCGACCATTTCCTCGACCGGAGTAGTCGATGCCGTAGCCAGAGCAACGGAAGACTATGAAACCCTTAAAGAGCAGATCCTATCCCGCTGGCAATAGACGCGGACGATGAGAAAAATTCAGTCTTCTCAGCGCCGCTCCTGCCTGAATGCGCCATTTCAAGAGCAACATGCTTCAAGGAGGCTGGAATGCCCGGCACGTTATGGAAAGAATTCAGTAAAGGTCTCTGGAAGGAACTTCCACCATTCCGGCTGGTTCTGGGCCTGTGTCCCGTCCTGGCCGTGACGAAATCCGCAAGTACCGGACTCGGCATGGGAATGGCAGTTATCTTTGTGCTTGCGCTGTCGAACATGATAATATCTCTGGTGCGCAACATGATTCCCCAGAAAGTGCGCATAGCCTGTTTCATCGTCATTTCCGCCTCTCTTGTCGTGGCGGTGGAGCTGCTGATGCAGGCCTATGCATATCCACTCTATCAGTCTCTGGGCATCTTTGTACCGCTTATTGTGGTGAACTGCATCATTCTGGGGCGAGCCGAAGCCTTCGCAGGCAAAAATCCCGTACTGCCCTCCCTGGCAGACGGGTTGGGCATGGGGCTGGGCTATACGCTTTCCCTCACCTTTCTCGGAGCTGTCCGGGAACTGTTCGGCGCGGGCACACTGTTCGGCGCACCAGTCATGCCTTCCGCATTCGAGCCGTTTGCATTCATGGTGGAAGCGCCCGGCGCATTTGTATGCCTCGGCCTCATTCTGGCGTCCATGAACTATCTTAACGCCCACATGGCGCGCCGCCGCGGGGAAGAGGAGCCGGAAAATCCCCGCTCCGGCTGCATGGCCTGCGGAGCCTGCTCCAGAGCCAATTCCCCCGCGCAGCAATAACGCCGGACCCGGAAAGCGCGCCTGCCGCGCATGTTCAATATGAAACCGCTTCGGGCGTCCTCCCCGGTGAAGGAGTCCTCCATGGATATTTTCCAGCTTTTCATTTCCGCCATTTTCGTCAACAATATTGTGCTGGCCCAATATCTGGGCAACTGCCCGTATCTGGGCTGCTCCAAGGAGCGAGGCGTCGCTTTCGGCATGGGCAGCGCAGTGGTGTTCGTCACCATCATGGCCACCCTGTTCACCTGGCTGATCCAGACTTTTGTTCTGATTCCCTTCGGCATCGAATACCTGCAGACGCTGGCCTTTATTCTGGTTATCGCCGCTCTGGTGCAGTTTGTCGAAATGTTTCTCAAAAAACTCATTCCTCCGCTGTATAAATCACTCGGTATCTTCCTGCCGCTGATCACCACCAACTGCTGCGTACTCGGCATCGCCCTGCTGGTACAGCGCAAGCAGTACAGTCTGGGCACCTCACTTGCCTATGCCCTGGCGTCCACGCTGGGCTTCATGCTGGCCCTGCTGCTCATGTCCGGCATTCGGGAACGCCTTGACACCTGTCGCGTGCCCAAAGCCCTCAAGGGCACCCCCATCGCCCTGATCATGGCCGGACTGATGTCTCTTGCCTTCATGGCCTTTCGCGGCATGGCCGCCTAGCTCAAGGAGATAAGCCATGGTCACTGTTTCCATACTTGTTCTTTTCACGCTGGGCTTTGTGGCTGCCGCGCTGCTGGGGATCTCCTCAAAAATTCTCGCCGTTGAAGAAGACCCCAGAGTAGAGGCTGTGGTGGAAGTACTGCCCGGCGCCAACTGTGGCGGCTGCGGTTTTGCCGGATGCGAAAACTATGCCCAGGCCGTTGTTTCCGATCCGGATGTCCCGGCAGGGCTTTGCGTCGCCGGAGGCGAGGAAACCAGCATCAAGGTCGGCAATCTTACCGGGAAAATCGTTGCGGCCATGGAACCGCAGATATCCTTCCGCCGCTGTGAAAAAATCGAGGGCAAGGTTGCCGTGCGCTTTGAATATCAGGGCATGCCTTCCTGCGCGGCGGCCGCCCTGCTCGGTTCCGGACAGGGAACCGATCAGTGCGCATATTCCTGCCTCGGCCACGGAGACTGCATCAAGGTATGCCCCTTCGACGCCCTGTATCTGCGCAACGGACTCGTCAGGGTCGATCCGTCGCGCTGTACCGGATGCGGCGTCTGCACCAGGGCATGCCCCCGCAACATTCTGGAGGTCATTCCCCGCCGTGCCCGCGTGATGGTATGCTGCTCTACCTGTGACAAGGGTAAAAAGGTCATGGAAATCTGCGAGGCCGGATGCATCCAGTGCCTCAAATGCAAAAGAAAGTGTCCGGCAGGAGCCGTCAGTGTAGTTGACGGTCATGTACACATCGACCAGCAGCTCTGTCTCGGATACGGCGAAGAATGCGGTATGGCCTGTGCGGAAGCATGTGACCGCAGGATTCTGCGCCGCCTCGTCTCCACTCCCGATGCGGACGGGGATCGCTTCACCGCCCCCCATCCCCCTGCCATCCCTGTCAACGCGGCCAGCACAGAGCCGCAAGCATAGAGAGCCTGCCATGACCACCTGTCTTTCCCGCCGCCGTTTTCTCCGCGCATTGTCTCTGACCGGTGCGGCCGGTTTCGCCGCTCTTCACCCCCTTTCTTCCGCAGCGCATGCAACGGTGCCGCGCACCTCAGTTCTGACGGAAACTCGCCTGCTGATGGGAACCATGGTCAGTGTCACGGTTTCCGATTCATCCCGTGCGCGTATGGAAGACGCTCTGCATACCGTGTTCCTCCGCATGGAGGAGCTGGTTCCGTTCTTCGACCGCCATGCGTCTTCCTCGGCGGTCTCTGTGCTTAATGCACAGGGACAGATGCGCGATATTCCACAGGAACTCTCGGCCCTGCTGTCCCATAGCCGTGCCATGGCCGCTCTGACGGAAGGCGCATTCAATCCCACGGTACAGCCGCTCGTGGATATCTTCCGTCGACATGCCTCCACCGGGGATATCGCCTCCATTCCCGAAACAGAACTCGCCGAAGCCCGCGCGCTTGTTTCCGCCAACGGACGTTCCGGCTGGATATCCGGCCGGGATGGCGTGCGGCTGGAACGTGAGGGCATGGGACTGACTCTGGACGGGATTGCAAAGGGACGGATTGCAGACATTGCCTCCCGCGAACTGGCGGGAGCGGGGCTTCCCAATCACTTGATCAATGCAGGCGGCGACATTGTGGCCAGTGGAGAAAAAGCGCCGGAAACACCATGGCAGGTAGCTGTCGCCAATCCTGTCTCTCCACATACCGGAAACGCCCGGCATGGAAATGCCTTTGCCCTGCGCAACGCAGCCCTTGCCACTTCAGGCAGCTACGAAATTTATTATGACGCCGAGCAGCGGCACCATCATCTGATCAGTGCCTCAACAGGTTCAAGCCCCATAGGCACAATAAGCGCCAGTGCACTCGCTCCCTCCGCAACGGACGCAGACGCGCTTGCCACGGCCTTTTCCGTCATGCCGCCGCGCGATGCCCTGAGGCTGGCAGATAAACTGCCCGGGTGCGGATGTCTGCTGCTCAGCCGGGACGGTTCCGTTCTGAAAAGCCGGGGCTGGCCCTCCTAGCCTATTCCGCATTTGAGCGTATCTGCCGCCAAGGCCCGCTGTCCGGCAAGCATGTTTTGCGACTGAAACCATCGCTTAACGCCGCAAATGATTTGCGGAGCCGGTGTCGCGGAGTCTTTAGCCATTGGTGCACAGCACCTTGCGACTGAAAAGAGCGGAGACGTGCCTCGCTCCGTTCCCCCGGAACTTTTTCGGGAGCATTTTCAATACAAAACGCTCTGGAACGCAATTCACGAAACATGTATGGAATCCCGCTTCGTTCCCCGGAGAATGAAGCGGGACTTTCCGCGTGACAAACATGTCGCTGAGTAGTTATATTGGCGCAGTTTTACCTTTCATATTCATGTCAGAACGTAAGGACTTGACTCATGGCTTTACCTACCATCCCCTGGGAAGCTCATTTTGACGGCAACGCCCCGGAGACTTTCGACATAATGCCCTGCTTTCTGTCCAGTTACCTTGATCGAGCTGCAGAGCAGTTCGGCAAGCGGAAGGCCATTGTTTTTGAAAACATGAACATGACCTATGCGCAACTGCGCGACAAGGCCGAGCAGTTTGCCGCCTCCTTGCGTGAACACGGGCTGGAAAACGGAGATCGTGTCGCCATCATGCTGCCCAATCTGCCCCAGACGATTATCGCCTTCTGGGGGGCACTCAAGGCGGGTGGCATTGTTGTCATGACCAATCCCCTGTATATGGAAAAGGAGCTGACGCACCACTTCACTGATGCAGCCCCCAAGTTTCTGATCACACTTGATATCTTCTGGAACAAGCTTGCACCGCTGCGTGAACGTCTGGAAATCCAAACCTATGTTGTAACCCGCATTGCGGATGGTCTGGCTTTCCCTCTCAACTGGCTTCAGCCTCTCCAGGCCAGGCGGCAGGGCGGCATCCCCCACATCGCCTATGATCAGCGGGTATTGCGCTGGAAAGAAATGTTCAGGACAGGAAAACGCTACAGTGCTGAAATGTCCGATCCGCGCAACACCATTGCCCTGCTCCAGTATACCGGAGGAACAACAGGTTTTTCCAAGGGGGCAATGCTCACTCATTATAATATTTCCGCCCAGATTTCCCAGCTTCTTTCCATTATCCGTGGAGATGCCCAGAGTACTCCTCATCTGTTCATCGGGGTCATGCCATTTTTTCATGTATTCGGTCTTGTAGGAACGGTACTCCTGCCTGCGGTATATGCGTCCCCCACTATTCCCGTACCGCGCTATGTTCCGCATGATCTTCTGGAACTGATCAGGAAGCGCCGCCCCACCTTTTTCTGCGGCGCACCCGCCATCTACATGTCGCTCATGCAGCAGAAAAACATCAGCGACTACGATCTTACCTGTATCCAGATGTGCATTTCCGGCGCGTCCCCCTTCCCAATCAACAGCATGCGCCTGTTCCAGAACATCACCAAAGCGAAAATTACCGAAGGTCTCGGCCTTACCGAAGCATCGCCCGTAGTCATCGCCAATCCGCTGCACGGCCGCCAGAAGGCCGGTTCCATCGGCGTCCCCATCACCGGAACAGAAGCTCGTATCGTAGACCTTGAAACCGGCACTCAAACCCTGCCCCCCAACACCCCGGGCGAACTTGTGGTGCGCGGACCGCAGGTTATGCTCGGCTACTGGAACCAGCCGGAAGAGACAGCGCGCACACTGCGTGAGGGCTGGCTCTATACCGGGGATATCGCCTATCAGGATGACGACGGCTACTTTTTTATCGTGGATCGCAAAAAAGACATGGCCATTGTGGGCGGATACAATGTTTTTCCCAGTGAAATCGACGAAGTTCTGTACGAACACCCGAAAGTCCAGGAAGCTGTTTCTCTCTGTGTTCCCCACCGTTCACGCGGCGAAACGCTTAAAGCCTATATCGTTCCCAAGCCCGGAGAAAAACTCACGGTATCCGAACTGGCGGCCTTCTGCCGTCAGAAGCTTGCCTCCTACAAAGTTCCCCGCATTTTTGAATTCCGTGAAGAGCTGCCCAAGTCCATGGTAGGCAAAGTACTGCGCCGCGCACTTCGAGACGAAGAAGCCAGAAAACTGCAAGCCGAGGAGGCGGGCAAAGCTCATCAGTCCGCTTCCATGTCGCCCGGCGCAACGCTGGCAGTTCCATCTGAGACAGAAGCCGCTGCGGGGCAATCCGCCGGGAACGAAACCAGGACGGCCTGATCTGCAAATGCCGAAGCCTCACATTCCGGCTGCTGGCAAGAGATTTTATGAAACTTAAAAAAATGACAATTTTCAGTTGACAAAAAAGAACGATCCGAGTACATCTCATCTTCGCCGCTGCGGGAGTAACTCAGTGGTAGAGTGCAACCTTGCCAAGGTTGAAGTCGCGGGTTCAAATCCCGTCTCCCGCTCCACTATGCATATATGGCGGCATAGCCAAGTGGTAAGGCAGAGGTCTGCAAAACCTCGATTCTCCAGTTCAAATCTGGATGCCGCCTCCA
>UMHC01006630.1_pt1 | contig 48757 bp, 48 predicted proteins | sample 1965381 | NCBI WGS metagenome assembly UMHC01 (sample SAMEA4836083, study PRJEB28245) | human gut metagenome | biome: gut microbiome; material: fecal sample | place: Denmark | collected 2008 | reverse complement strand
CGAAAATCACAAATATAGATGATTTGATTCTCAGACTTCGTTTGTCTACTCACCCCGGCAAATTCCTATTTGATGCTTCTATACCTACATCGGTGAGCACTCCCATTACCGGTCGGTATGGCATGGAGAAGCGTTGGGAGAGATAACGCATTGCCGCTCCGGTCTCACCATCAGGACCCCCAAACTGACTGATGATTGCTTTTGCCATAGCAGCATCGGTTCTTTTTATATTAATCGGATATTCCAATCTTTTTTCATAATTCCACATAAATCTTATCCCTCCATTTCCCAAGGCCACGGTTCATTTGCCCATGCCCAGAAGTCAGTACCTTTAGGTACAGTGTCAAGCGTCAGAGGCGAGAAGCGGCTGCTATATTCTTTTAATGCCTGTTTTCTTGCGTTTGTATAATATTCAAAATATTCTAAACCCTCAGCATTTTTAGGATGTGTATCAAGAAACATGGCACAGTCTAAGGCAGCAAAGCTTACAAAATCAATATAACATTTTAAATTCTGCTGATTCATGTTACAGTTACAATTTTGGTTTCGGTTGTTGTTGCGGGCAGAATTAGAGTTGCGGCCGGAGTTACAGCCAGAGTTAGAATTACAACCGGAATTACCATTAAAATTGCAGTTCATAGAATGATGCTGACAGGAGTTCATGTTACAGTTTTGCGTAGTGTAGTTTTGAGAAGAATGCATATTCTGCATCATTTCTGGCACCTCCTTCCAGTAAAAGGCAGGTCAAGTTCCTGAAAGATTGTTCCGGCGCAAAGAGCATTTTCAGGTTTATATATATTCTGCCATTTCTGCCATGGAACATAGGTCATAGCAAGCGGCATGGAATCTAATTTTAACACTTCTTTTTCCTGTTTATATGAACAGGAAGAATGATTTTCCATCATGGCGGTGTCTCCTTAAGTTTATATAGTTATATATATGATAAGCAGCCTGAAATGTCCATAAGATCAGATGATTTCAAAGAAAGAAGATAGCCTATATTGTGCCTCTCTTCCTAGGCGTCTCTCCTAATGAATTTATTTTATCAAATATAATATTTTATATATAATGTTACAATGTCACCAGAAAAACTCTTAAAAATTTGACAAGGACATAAATTGACAAATATAGATAGGGGGCGTATTATATAGATAACTGTTTTATTTCAAGATATGTTAGTTCCCCAAAATGACATATTGAAAATCCCCAAAACAGTAAGAGAGTCTTCCGAAGAAGTGATCGCTTTCGGAAGATTTTTTTTATGCAGAAGAAAGTGCACATTACTTGCATTTTTTAAGTCAGGACTGTATAATATAAGATTGATTAACTTAGTTTACTATTTCATCGAGAAGTGAAGTATCAATGAGATAGCAGATGGTAGAATTTCATTTTATTTTTTATGAAGAAAGGAATGGAACAATGACAAAAATAGATATTATTTCTGGTTTCCTTGGAGCTGGAAAAACGACTTTAATTAAGAAACTTATCGAAGAGGCACTGAAAGGACAGAAAGTTGTTCTTATCGAGAATGAATTTGGCGAAATTGGTATTGACGGTGGATTTTTAAAAGAATCCGGTATTCAGATTAATGAGATGAATTCTGGATGTATTTGCTGTTCTTTAGTTGGTGATTTTAATACAGCATTGAAAGATGTTTTAGAGCAGTATACACCAGACCGCATCATCATCGAGCCTTCAGGAGTTGGCAAGCTTTCTGATGTTATGAAAGCGGTACAGAAGGTTGTAGATGCAGAGGCGAATGTTGTATTAAACAGCCATATCACTGTTGCAGATGCACAGAGAGCAAAAATGTATCTCAAGAACTTTGGTGAGTTCTACCGTAACCAGATTGAATTTGCCAGTGCAGTAATTTTAAGCCGTTCCCAGAATGTAAAGGAAGATAAGTTAGAGAAGGCAGTAAAATTACTTCGCAGCCTGAATGATAAATGCCCTATCGTGACAACTCCTTGGGAAGAACTTAGCGGAGCACAGATTCTTGAAGTAATGGAAGGGGAAAATGACTTCGCAAAAGAGTTAATGGAAGCAGCACAGGTTTGCCCTGAATGTGGACATCATCATGAACATGGCGAAGAGTGTCATGATCACCATCACGATCATGAGGAGCATGAGCATCATCACGACCATGACCACGAAGAGCATGAGCATCATCATGAACATGACCATGAAGAGCATGAGCATCATCATGATCATGACTGCTGTGGACATGATCACCATCATCACCATGCAGATGAAGTATTTACAAGCTGGGGTAAGGAAACTCCTAAGAAATTTACAGAAGAAGGAATTCGTGCAATTCTTGATACCTTATCTAAAGAGGATTCCGATGAGTACGGTATTATCTTAAGAGCAAAAGGTATTGTTCCAGATGAAAACGGTAAATGGATTCACTTTGACCTCGTGCCAGGTGAGGACGAGGTACGTTATGGCTCTGCAGAATACACGGGAAGAATCTGTGTTATCGGTTCTAAACTTAATGAGGACAAACTTGCAGAACTTTTTGGTTTATAGAAAATGTACTTTCGGAGTCTTTCTTGCATTTGCTTTTGTAAGAATATTCTGAGAGTGTATTTGAAACCCCACAGGAGGAAAATTTATGTTAGGTAAGAAAAAGGAGCTGGAGATTCCTGTATATTTATTTATGGGATTCTTAGAAGCCGGAAAGACAACCTTTATTCAGGAAACACTGGAAGAAGATTATTTTAACGACGGAGAAAGAACACTTTTATTTGCCTGTGAAGAGGGAATGGAAGAATACGACGAAGAACTGTTAAAGAGAACAAATACAACTGTTGTTTATGTAGAAGAGCAGGAAGATTTCAATACAGAATTCCTGACAAGCAAGCTTTTACAGTATTATCCAGACCGTGTTATTATAGAATATAATGGTATGTGGACCATTGATCATTTAGTAGAGGCGATGGAGGGAACTCCACTTATGATTTTCCAGACAATCGTAAGTGCCAATGCGGAAACATTTGATCTGTATATGAACAATATGCGTTCTCTTGCTGTAGAAATGTTTAAGATGGCAGAACTTGTTATCATTAACCGTTGTACTAAGGCAACACCAAGAGCAACTTACAGAAGAAGTATCAAAGCTGTTAACCGTCGTGTACAGGTCGTTTTTGATTCCATGGTTCCAGGTGAGGACATGGAGGAAGAAGAGGATGAACTTCCATTTGATATCAGCGGAGATGAAATTCATCTCGAAGATGATGACTACGGTGTATGGTTCATCGATGCGATGGAACGTCCGGAACTTTATGACGGAAAGACTATGGTAATGAAAACAAGAATCTTTAAGGCAATGCGTATGCCGAAGGGAACTTTCGTTCCAGGCCGTCATGCTATGACTTGCTGTGCAGATGATATCCAGTTTATCGGTTATCTTTGTCACACAAATCATGCAAAGTCTTCCACGATTAAATCCCTCAAAAATAAAATGTGGGTAACTCTTACCGCAGAAGTGAAAGTGGAATATAATGAAGAATATCAGGATAAAGGTCCGGTGCTTTATGCAAAACGAATTGAAGCGGCAGAACCACCGGAAGAGGAGTTGGTATACTTCTAATTTGCCGCAGGCAAAGGAGACATTAAGACGCCCTCAGTAAATAAAATAATCCCTCTTTGTGCCCTGGGAGCAAGTGTTAAATGCGAGCGCATAGGAACGAGCATTCAACACTACGCAACGAAAGTCACAAAGAGGGATTATTTTTATTCCCAGTGGGCGTCTCTTTGCCTGCGGCAGCCCAGAATCACACATCTTATTGACGGTATTATGTAAATGAAGTATAATAAATTGAATTATGTAGAATTTTCAGGAAAAAGGGGGATAACATGGACAAAATAGCAGTTCTTATTCCTTGCTATAATGAGAGCAAGACAATTGAAAAAGTAATTAAAGATTTCAAAGAAGTATTACCGGATGCTACGATTTATGTATACGATAATAACTCAACAGATGGTACAGACGAGATTGCCAGACGTAACGGGGCAATCGTGAGATATGAATATCAGCAGGGCAAAGGGAATGTAATTCGCCGTATGTTCCGTGATATTGATGCAGAATGTTATATTATGACAGATGGCGATGACACTTATCCGGCTGTGAATGCGCCGGAGATGGTGGACAAGGTTTTAAATAGAAATGTTGATATGGTCGTTGGTGACAGATTATCTTCTACATATTTTCAGGAAAATAAACGTCCATTCCACAATTTCGGTAATTCTTTAGTAAGAAGTTCGATTAATCATCTGTTCCACATAGATATTAAGGACATTATGACAGGCTACAGAGCATTTAGTTATGAGTTTGTAAAGACTTTTCCTGTAATCTCAAGAGGATTTGAGATTGAGACAGAGATGAGTATCCATGCGGCAGATAAAAATATGTTTGTGGAGAATGTCGTTGTTGATTATAAGGACAGACCTGAGGGAAGTGAGAGTAAGTTAAATACATATTCTGATGGTTTTAAAGTTCTTAGAACGATTGCACGTTTATTCCGTACTTATCAGCCGATGAAGTATTTTGGTTCTATCGCAGGAGTATTAGCAGTTTTAGGCGGTGGATTTTCCATACCTGTGTTTAAGGATTATTTTGCAACAGGTTTAGTGAAACGTTTTCCTACGCTTATCGTATGCTGCTTTGTGATTCTGACAGCGATTGTTTCTTTATTCTCCGGGGCGATTCTTAAGACAATTACCTGGAAGAACAGACAGGACTTTGAGATGACCCGTCATCAGGCGAGAAATAAAAAAGAAGAATTATTAAAAGAGGCTAAAGAAGCAGAATAAAAAATAAGGTGTTCTCCCGGAGTCTTTTACGCACTTGATTTTGCAAAAAGATTGCGGGAGAGCATTTTTAAAGAATTGGGAGTAAAGTATGGATATTCTTATAAAGCCAAAGAAAAACCGCTATATTATTTATGCGATTATAATTGCAATTTTTTCTACGGTGGGGATGAATATTTCTTTAATGAATACGAATGCGGATAAGCTTTTAAAAAAGTTTGAATATAGTTCTACATGGAATAACTTTATGGCTGTATTCAGAACAAGTATATCAGGGAAGAACGATGTAAGACTATTTTATCAGTTAGTAGCTGTCGGGATTACCCTGATGTTTCTTATTATATTTTCTTATCGTTTTTGTGTTCGGGAAATAGTAAGTTCCGCCGTTGTTTCTATTATATTTGGATTTTGTATGTGGTTTGGCACAGTATTTTCTAACAAAGAGTCGTGGAATTATTTTCTTCGGAATAAATATGTGAAGATTTTAGATATTTGGTATATTTTGGCGTATACATTACTGATGTTTGGCGCATTGCTCATCATTGGAAAAATTGTGGCTGCATCTGGAAACAAAGCAGAACAAAAAGCAGAAGTAAAAACGAAAGCCAAGACAAAAGACAAAACGGTTCGCAATACAAGGAAAGTATTTTTTATGTGTGCTGCAGTTTTACTTGTTTGCTGGCTGCCGTATTATATCGTATTCTGGACAGGATTCCAGCACACAGATCTTCCGACACAGATGTTACAGTATTTTCATGTGCCGACCAGATTTCAGGGACATGATATAACGGATGGAGTGAATATTTTATACAGTAATGACCATCCATATTTCCAGACAAAGTTAGTTGGATTATGCATTGAGTTTGGATTTAAGATTCACAATGTAAATGTAGGATATTCTATCTATACATTTATACAAATGATTGCTTTTATAGTAGCATTTAGCAGTATTATAGCAACATTATACCGTTTTGAAGTAAATCATACATTATTAAAAATAAGTCTGGTTTTGTATGCGGTTATTCCAGTATTTCCGTTATATTCTCTTTTGATAGGCGGGGATTCATTCTTCTCAGTATTTTTCTTGTATTATATGCTGGAAATTTTATGGATTTTTGGAACAAAGGGAGCTGTCTTGAAGAATAATAAATTCATACTGGCAATGATTTTAGAAATTTTTCTTATGTCAGCTTCTAAGAACCAGGGAGTGTATGTCGCAGCGGCAATGTTCCTGTTTTGCATCATTTACTTTAGTAAATACCGGGCAAGAATTGCGGTATGCATGGTTGTACCAATTATTCTTTTCCAGTTTGGATATTGTGGAGCATTTTTTAAAGTGGCGAAGATTGCCAGTGTAGGAAAACAGGAAGCATTATCAGTTTGTTTCCAACAGACAGCTCGATATGTAAAATATCATGGAGATGAGGTTACACAGGAAGAAGAAGAGGCAATTAAAAAAGTCTTAAATTATAAGGATATTGGAAATTTATATGATCCGAATCTTTCAGACCCGGTGAAAAAGACTTTTAAAACAGAATCCACTTCAGAAGATTTAAAAAATTATTTTAAAGTGTGGCTTTCGATGGGATTGAAGCATCCGGGAGAGTATATTCAGTCTTTCATAGCGAATACCTATCAGTATTATTATATGGAATTCCGTAATAAAAGAGGATTGTATCTTAAGCCGGAGATTATGGATTTCTACATTAGAAAGCGTCCGTGGGTGCAGAAAAGTGAAGCAATTCAGAAACTGATAAGAAAGCTTCAGGTACATGTGCCAGAAAATTTGAAATCAGTCCGTGAAAAGGGCGTGCTTGCAATGGATACAGTGCGTCGTTTTCCTGTTGTCAGCTGGTTTACAAATCCAGGTGTAATAACATGGATGATGCTTATTGGATTCTTTGCACTTTGGACAAAGAGGAGATACACATCTATACTTGAATTTTTACCTGTATTTTTAATCTTTGGAGTCTGCCTGCTATCGCCGAAGAATGGAAATCTGCGGTACTTATATCCGGCCTGCTGTATGGTTCCGGCACTTCTTGCTGCCGCCTTTGGAAATTTGCGGGAGGAACAAGCAAATGCAATAGAAGACACAAAAGAAGTGTCAAAAAGAAGAAGAGCAGGAAGCAGAAAAAAGCATAGAATAGCAAGAACACTACCAGAGGATAAAAGGCAGAGGGTAAAGGTGTAAAAGAAGGGGAAAGCGTAAAATGAAAAAGGCGTGCAGAAGAATAAAGTATGAAGATACATATTGAGTTAAAAAAGAAGAGATATATTCTCTATGCAGCAATTATTGCGCTACTAGGCGTTGTAGGTGCGAACATATCTATCTTACATACCAATGCAGATAAGATAACCAAACATATAGAGTACAAGTCATTCCTGACACAGCTTATTGCAGTATTCAGAGTCAGTATTACAAATAAAGAGGGGAATGGGATTTTTTATCAGCTAATGGCAGCAGGACTATTTATTCTGTTTTTGATTGTATTTTCTTATAAATATACAGTAAGAGAAGTAATCAGTGCCGCAATATTATCAATTCTTTATGGATTCTGCATGTGGATAGGAACCGTATTTTCTCATAGAGAATCCTGGGACTATTTTCTGCGGAATAAATATGTCATGCTGTTAAATGCATTCTATATGCTTGGAAATGCAATCATTTTATTTGGAATATTGCTTTTGCTATGTCGTGTCATTCTTCGGATATCTGAGACGGATAATCAGACAGAGCATAGCTTAGAGAGAGTATTTCTTACTTGTGTATTGGTACTGTTTGTTTTATGGCTGCCCTATTATATCAGTATGTGGCCTGCGACAATCCATGGTGATTTTTTGATGCAGGTATTACAGCTTTTTCATTATCCTACAATGCTTCAGCACCAGCTTACCTCTGACGGAGTAAATGTACTTTACAGTAATGATCATCCATTTTTACATACGCAGCTTGTAGGGCTTTTTATTAAATTTGGTATAAAAATAAATAATAAAGCGCTGGGATATGGAATGTATACATTTCTTCAGATGACAGCCTATATTGGCGGTATTAGCGCGATCATTACGACTTTATATAAGTTTGGGGCAAATCACAGAATTTTGAAAGCTGCTTTAGGAGCTTATGCGCTATTCCCTGTATTTCCTCTGTATGCAATTATGGTGGGCGGAGACAGCTTTTTTGCTCTGTTTTTCCTGTGGTTTATGGTGGGAATCCTCTGGATTTTTAAAACACAGGGAGATGTTTTAAAGAATATAAAGTTTGACATCTTTTTTGCGGTAATTGTTTTTCTCATGTCGGCATCAAAGAATCAGGGAATCTATGTTGCCTTAGTCACTTTAGTTTTCTGTGTGATCTGTCTGAAAAAATACAGAATAAAAATATTAGTGACAATGTTTGTTCCGATATTTATTTTCCAGTTTGCCTATACAGGACTGTTTTTTAAAGCGGCCCGTGTTTCTACAGTAGGAAAGCAGGAAGCCTTATCTGTTTGTTTTCAGCAGACAGCCAGATATGTAAAGTATCATGGGGACGAGGTGACCGGGGAAGAAGAAGCCGCTATTAAAAAAGTTCTTGCTTATAAAAAATTAGCCAAAAAATACCAGCCAGCTTTATCCGATCCGGTAAAAGGTACTTATAAAAGTGAAGCTACATCAACGGATTTAAAGAACTATTTTAAAGTCTGGCTTCAGATGGGACTAAAACATCCAGATGAATACTTACAGGCACTCTTCGCTAACACTTACGGCTATTATGCTCCACTGTTTAATAGCCGTGGCGGATTGTATCTGGGTCTTAGTACCGTCCGTTTTTACCGTTCCAATAGAAAATGGGCACAGGAAATGATTCCAGAATCTTTTTGTGACAAAGTAGATTTTAAAGAACCTAAAATCTTGTCACCAATACGGGAGAGGATGAAGTTCTTAATGGGAATATCCTACAAAATTCCAATCATTAACTGGTTATATAACCCGGGAGTTATTACATGGCTTATCCTTATCGCATTCTTTGCCTTATGGATAAAAAGAAAATACTTTGACATGGCAGCATTCCTGCCAGTATTTCTTATCGTATGCGTGTGCCTGTTATCACCGCGAAATGATAATCTCCGCTACATCTATCCGGCATGTGTGTTAATACCGGGGATGCTGGCTAATTTGCAGGGGGATAGATAAACAGACGAACAGAAGGATTTCATCATAACCAACTGGAGAAACTTCAATTCTTATAAACCTTATAAAAACAAAAGTTTAGAATATAGATTACTTCTGGTTTTATCAAAAAAACAGCTCAATAGAAAACAGCTACTGTCTATTTGTGACCGGGGAGCTGCGAGAGTATATATAATGTTAGAAAAGTTCCGTATTAAATTATTGATTTTGACACCTTTGTGTTTTGTACAACTGAGTCAAAATCAATAATTTAATACGGAACTTTTCATAGAAGTCTTCTACTTGCAACGGCTAAAGTCACAAATAGGCAGTAGCTGTTTTCTATTGAGCGTCTGTTTTAAACTCCCCAGAATTACCTCTTGTTTTTAAAAGCAGGGTCCGTTGGGTCGTAATTCTGGTTGCCAGGAATTTTTCCAGTAGTATCTTTTAAAGTAATCTTTCCGAATGGTCCCTTATTAGAAGAACGGTAAATGCGGATAGGGATACTATAGCGGTTTGTTTTTGCAATATCATAGATAAGTTTTGCATTACCTGCCTGTACGCGGATACATGCAGTGGTCTGGTTTGTTCCAAGTCCGTTATAAGTACTTGCGATAAGTTTCTTGTTGCTTGTGCCGCGGTACATCTCGGAATGAATCCAGCTGCGTGTTCCCTTTACGAATACTCCCCACTGGTAGTAATGCCAAGGGTTGCTTTTTTTGTAAATGAACCAGGAGCGGGCAGTTCCTTTGGAAAGATAGTGGTTTCCAACATAAGTACTGCGGCCGTCTCTTGCGGTAGAACATACAACAGTTTTGGCTGGAATGTCATATTTGTTTGTTTTTCCATCGTAGAGAAGGAAAGTGATATTGTGAGTTACCAGATTTAATTCGAGTTTCATTCTTTTCTTTTTGTAGCTGGAACCAAATGTTTTGAAAAGATCTTTGGAAAGCCGGCCATTTTTCTTAAAATAATATTTGTATTTTGTTCTGCTGCCGCTGTAGTCGCGGAGATATTTCCAGCCAGTAACAGCCTTTCCTTTTTTCAAGTAGTAGCGGTTACCCTTCCAGTTTTTCCATCCAGTATATTTGGTGAAAACACCACGTTTATAATACTTATTATCTGAGATACCGGTAAATAAAACGCCGTTCTTACGGAGCTTTCCATCATTTGTGGTTGTAGTCTGTGTTGTTGCTGCCTGCACATTTATTCCCTTTTGTGAGGAAAAACCTACGCCAAAAGTCATAATAAATATGAGGGAAAAGATAGTAAGTTGTCTTATAAATTTTTTCATGATTCCTCCTGTATTTTTATTTAATAAACTTGCACACTAAATCTTAATCGCTTATAAGTCAAATGTCAAGAAAAGAAAGAAGTAAGCAAAATATTACCAATAGAAAGTTGGAATATCATAAATTGTTGTAAATATTACATAATAATATCAAGAAAGTCGTAATGGTTGTGTTTGACCCTCTTTTTGGCCAGTGATATAATTTATACATAATATTGTGTGATTTTACAAGTGCACGATAGCTGAATTATAAAAAGACCGCCTGAGGAATATATCCGGTAATCCAGAGATGATTTGGGTGGAAGAAAGGATGGGAGATATGAAGTATGTAGCGGGTGTAGATATAGGTAACGCTACCACAGAAGTCGCTCTTGCAAAGATTGACGGGCAGGACATTGAGTTTTTGACCAGTGGTATTGGACCTACAACCGGAATCAAAGGAACTTTGCAGAATATCAGCGGGGTTTTCATGTCTTTAAAGAATGCTCTTGAGAAGGCAGGCATGGATTACAGTGATTTGGCAGAGATTCGTATTAATGAGGCTGCGCCAGTTATCGGTGATGTAGCGATGGAGACGATTTCTGAGACTGTTATTACAGAGTCAACAGTAATTGGTCATAATCCAAGTACACCGGGAGGAACAGGAATCGGAGTTGGAACTTCTGTCCTTGTAACAGAGCTTTCTAAGATTCGTGAGGCAAAGGATGTTATCGTAATTGTTCCAAATAAAGTTAGATTTGCGCAGGCAGCAGCTCTTATGAATCAGGCAAAGGAGAATATACATATTACAGGTGCAATCGTGCAGGCAGATGATGGTGTTTTACTGAACAATCGTCTTGATAAAAAGATTCCAATTATTGATGAAGTTGCCATGATTGAAAAAGTTCCTTTGGGAATGACCTGTGCGATTGAAGTAGCAGAGCAGGGAACTGTATTATCAACTCTTTCTAATCCATATGGAATCGCAACAGTGTTTGATTTGAGTTCTGAAGAGACAAAGCGCGTGGTACCGATTGCGCGTTCTTTGATTGGTGCACGTTCCGGAGTAGTGATTAAAACACCTACAGGTGATGTACAGGAAAGAAGCATCAAAGCGGGAACAATCAATATCATCGGTCTTAAAAAGGAAGTTGATGTTGACGTTGACGAAGGTGCAGATAAGATTATGGAAGCCATTTCTTCTATTCAGGAGATTGACGATATTCAGGGTGAGACAGGCACGAATGTTGGTAACATGTTGAATAAGGTTCGCCGTGTTATGGCTGGTCTTACGAATAAGAGTCCACAGGATATTAAGATTCAGGATTTACTTGCAGTAGATACTTTTAATCCACAGAAGGTTGTCGGTGGTATTGCTGATGAATTTGCATTAGAGAATGCGGTTGGAATCGCTGCAATGGTTAAGTCTGACCGCCTTCAGATGGAGATGATCGCACAGGTGCTTACTGAGAAGTTAAGAGTTCCTGTATATGTTGGCGGAGTAGAAGCAGACATGGCTATCAAGGGCGCATTGACAACTCCTGGTACAAGCGTTCCATTAGCTATCGTTGATATGGGGGCTGGTTCTACTGATGCTTCTATTATCAACCGAGAAGGTAAGGTTAAGCTGATTCATCTGGCAGGTGCCGGAAATATGGTTTCTCTCTTAATTCAGTCTGAACTTGGTTTAGATGACTTTGAACTCGCAGAAGATGTTAAGAAGTATACACTGGCTAAGGTAGAGAGTTTATTCCATATCCGTCATGAGAATGGAACTGTACAGTTCTTTGATAAACCGTTAGATCCATCCATTTTTGCAAAAGTTGTTCTTGTAAAAGAGAATGATGAGCTTGTACCGTTAGACGGTGTGGAATCTTTAGAAAAGGTTAAAGCAGTTCGTATGGAAGCAAAGAAGAAAGTATTTGTTACCAATGCGATTCGTTCCTTATCAAAGGTAAGTCCTACAGGCAATCCAAGAGATATCCAGTTCGTTGTAATGGTTGGCGGTTCGGCTCTTGATTTTGAGATTCCAAACTTTGTAACAGATGCATTAGCTGATTATGAGATCGTTGCCGGCCGTGGTAATATCCGTGGTTGTGAAGGTCCTCGTAATGCAGTTGCTACCGGTCTTGCTATGGCTTGTGTTGAGCAGGAAAACTAGAATTTGGATTCGAATGTGTTTGAAAAATCATTCCTGCATTTGCGGGTCATAATTTGCAGAAAGCATTCTTGAAAAAGTAATCTACATAATAATCTCACGGGATAAGTGAAAGCAAGTCCTGTGGGATTATTTACATTTTGTCAGAAAATGATTTTTACAAGGAACATATTTGCAGCATATTTCAGTGATATGATGTTCTAGAGCGTGTTTGAAAAATCATTCCAGCAATCTGCACGCCCCAATTTGCGGTATATTTTGCCTTCATTCAGTTGCCGTAGCCCGCTACGCCGCCCTCATTCAGGCGAAATCTCCCACAAATTGTAACGCATATCTTGCAGAAAGCATTTTTCAAACACGCTCTAGAGCGTGCTTGAAAAACGCTCTAGTAACTTGATAGATACAGCAGGAAAAGGCTGCATAAGTTGACAGGATTCTGAAGCTTGTTTATAATAAATCTGTTAAGAATCAATTAAAAATAAAACTATTTATTGAGAGGATTGGAAGATTTTTTATGAGTAAAATACAGATTATCACAGACTCCGCAAGTGACATTTCAAAAGAGATGGAACAGAAATACAATTTAGATGTTATTTCTTATTCCATTGTGATAGGAGATAAGACTTATACAAGCCGTGTAGATTTTGATAATGAGGGATGTTATGAGTTAATGGAGGCAAGCGAGAGTCTTCCTATGACATCACAGATCACAGCATTCCAGTTTATGGAATTATATTATGATTACTATCAGAAAGGCTGTACAGATCTTATTTTTATTTTGATTAATGGAAAGGGTTCTGCAACATATAATAACTCTTTAATGGCGATGGATATGCTTATCGAGGAACACCCAGAATGTGAAGGAAAGATTCACATTTACAGTCATGACGGTGGAAGTTACAGTGCTGGTTACGGACAGCCTGCAGTAATGGCAGCAAAGATGGCCCAGGAAGGCAGGTCCGTAGAAGAGATTAACGCTTATCTGGAAGAAAGCATTGCACGCCGCCGCATTTATTTTGGAATTTACAATCTCAAATATGCTGGAAAGTCCGGACGTATTCCGAGTGCTGCTGCTTTTATCGGTGACAAGATTGGTATTAAGCCAATCATGAAAATCTGGGATCACGAGATTACTACTGCTGGTAAATGCAGAGGAGAGAAGAAGGTCGTATCCAAGATTTGCGATATGGCAATTGCAGATATGGAGCCAGGTTCCGAGTATCAGATTGAATATGGTAATGATGAGAAGATAAAAGAAGAGATGGCAGCAAAGATGACAGAGAAGCTTGGATATGGCCCGACAGGTTATTTCCAGATTGGTGCAGAAGTTGCAGCGAATGCAGGTCCAAGAATTGTCGGTGTTGCATTTGATGCTAAGAAATAATTTTTACAGGGTTAAAGACTTCGTGAAAGTAGAAGGGACGTAATACGGGGGTACATTTATGGAGAAGAGAAGAATATCCATTCTGGGAGATTCTATCAGTACCTTTGCAGGTTATACACCAGAAGAAGCTGTCTTTTATGATTCGTATGTACAGTGGGAGACAGGAGTAAAATCTGTGGAGGATACATGGTGGATGCAGGTAATAAAGGCTTTAGATGGAGAGCTTGGAACGAATCATTCACTGGCTGGAAGTATGGTATCTGGTAATTTATCAACATCGGCGATGTCTTATGAGCGCATAGAGAAGCTGGGAACCAATGGTATACCGGATATTATTCTTATCAGCGCAGGTTGTAATGACTGGGGATTTTGTGTCCTTCCAGAAGAATTTGAGGAAGCGTATCGAACGATGCTTCACAGAATAAAGGAGCAATATCCACATGCGGATATCTATTGTGCGACACTTCCAGAAGGAAAACAGCCGCAGGGGGAGACATTTTTTAATATTGACAGCACGATTTCTAAGAGAGTGTATTCTGATATTATCAGAGAGAATGCCCAAAAAGCGCAAGTATATATTGCGGATCTTGCAAATGTTCAGGAAGAATATGAAACAGTGGATGGAGTGCATCCGAATAAAGCAGGAATGCATACGCTTGCCCGGATGTGGATCAGGGAAATGAAAAAGTTCATTTGTAAATAAGAATGAATGGCAGGGAGGATAGAATTATTTTTATGAAGAAGAAAAATATAGTTTTTGTACTTTGTCTTATTTTTGCACTGGGATTTCTTTTCATGCCACAGGAAGGCAGAAATGCAGAGGCAGCTTCAAGAACACGACTTAGCAGTACCTCTCTTAAGGTTGTTCCAGGAAAGACAGAGAAACTTAGGATTTATGGAAGAAGAGGCCGTAAAGTAGTATGGACGAGTAGCCGGCCCAGAGTTGTCTCGGTAGAGAATGGAAAGCTTACGGCTTTAAAGGGCGGTACATCAACGATCACAGCGAGGGTGGGGTCTCAGAAACTTCATTGTAAAGTACGGGTTGTCGGACTGAATACGACAAAGATTACTCTGGCAAAGGGAGATAAATTTCAGTTAAAGGTCAAGAATGGATACCGAACTACATGGACAAGCAAGAATAAAAAGATTGCAAAGGTCAGTAAGAACGGAGTGATTAAGGCTAAAAAAAGCGGAGTCACAACAATTGTGTGCCGCACAAATGGAAGAAAGTTAAAATGTAAAGTATATGTAGCTTCTTTAAAGTATAGTACGCTTCGCCTAAAAGCAGAAAGTTCCTATCATCTTTCTATAAAACATGCCGGCGATGTTTTAGCATGGACATCTTCAAATCCGTCAGTTGCAGAAGTAGATTCTAATGGAAATATTACAACATTACCAGTTTCAGGAACTTCTGTGCTTACATGTAAGAGTGGAAAAGCGGTTCTTAGCTGTAAATTAACTGTAGTAAGCCCAGATAACATTATTACAAATATGAGTACACTTCCAACAAGCAGTAATCAGGACCGATTTACTGTGACAGTAAACAGTTATCCAAATGTACGTCATTATACGGTATACAGGCAGTCAGCATCAATGAATGCCAGCAGTTTCAAAAACTATATGCCATATCATGGATGCGCGGCGTGTGCAGCAGCGACAGTATTGACTGGTTTTGGAAAGAATATTACACCGAAACGGGTTACGGATAAGAATGGTTTAGAATATAAAGTATTTGGGAAAAAAATCTGGAAGAAAAATTATAAAAAAGAATTAAAAGATCAGATGCCCGTATCTCTTTACGGTATTAATAAGATTTTAAATAATAACGGTATCCAGACAGAATATGTAAGACGATTTAGCGATGCCGAGGCATGTCAACAGATTATCAGCCATTTAAAAACAGGTAATCCGGTTGTCATAGAAGCCAAAAAGGGTAAATGGGCGAACAGTTATCATACGATGGTACTTCTTGGCTTAACGGATACAGGGAAAGCAATCATTGCAGATTCAGCAAATAGGACAGGATTTGGTAGTAAGCAGAGAGTGAAGTACGAATCCGTATCTAATCTCATAAAGCACATGTTTGCATGTTCAGTATCCGGCGCGAAGTCTGCGAACTGTTATTTTGGAAGTTCCAGCGGTGGTGGCTATATCCTCGTAAATCCGAATCCATAATGCCGGGGCATTCTTGAATCATTAATATGTATTTGTTAATATGAAGCCTCAATGTAGTTTTCATTCTTTTTTACACTTTTTCTTTGCAAGATATTTTGATAGGAAAAGGTGAAAAAATGCGGAGAAATAAAGAGAAAAAAGCCACTTTTTTGTACAAAATCATGAAATAACAGAAATAACGCAATTTTCTTACATTTCTTTTTGTAATTTCGTGGAAAATTAAAAAATGATGTGTTATAATAACTCCAAAATTTATAACAAGATGAAATGAAGTTTTCTGTAAGATTTATTTCATATTTAGAAGGGAAGTTTTCGTAATGGAAAAGAAAAATATTAATTGGGGCGAGCTGGGCTTTAGCTATCAGCAGACAGAGAAAAGATTTGTAGCTAATTTCAAAGATGGTGCATGGGATGAAGGCACTCTTACAGAAGATGCTACAATTACTCTGAACGAGTGTGCCGGTGTATTTCAGTATGCACAGACATGTTTTGAAGGTTTAAAGGCATACACAACAGAGAACGGAGATATCGTTTGTTTCCGTCCTGACTTAAACGCAGCCCGTATGGCAGATTCCTGTAGAAGACTGGAAATGCCAGTATTCCCTGAAGATAAGTTTGTTGAAGCTGTTGTAGAGACAGTAAAAGCTAACGCAGGCTATGTAGCACCTTATGGTTCAGGAGCTACTTTATATATCCGTCCATATATGTTTGGTTCCAATCCTGTTATCGGTGTAAAACCAGCAGATGAATATCAGTTCCGTATCTTCGTAACACCTGTAGGACCATACTTCAAAGGTGGCGCAAAACCTATCACAATCAGAGTTTCAGACTTTGACCGTGCAGCACCTAACGGAACAGGACATATCAAAGCAGGACTTAACTATGCTATGAGCTTACATGCTATCGTAGATGCACATAACCAGGGTTATGATGAGAATATGTATCTTGACCCTGCGACAAGAACAAAGGTTGAAGAGACAGGTGGAGCAAACTTCATTTTCATTACAAAAGATGGAAAGTTTGTAACTCCTAAGTCAGACAGTATCCTTCCATCTATCACACGTCGTTCTTTGATGTACATTGCAGAACATTATCTTGGAATGGAAGTAGAGCACAGAGAAGTACGTTTCGATGAAGTAAAAGACTTCGCAGAATGTGGTCTTTGCGGAACAGCAGCCGTAATCTCTCCAGTTGGAAAGATTGTTGACCACGGTAAAGAAATCTGCTTCCCAAGCGGAATGGAAGAGATGGGTCCTGTAACTAAGAAGTTATATGATACACTTACAGGAATCCAGATGGGACATATTGAAGCACCAGAGGGATGGATTAAAACAATCTGTAAACATGGTGAATGCTAATTGCAGGGTTAGATAAAACAGACGAACCCAAGAAATAACATAGTCCATATTTGTGACTTTAGTCGCGGAGGTTTAAATGCTCGCTTTATGCGCTCGCATCTAAACCTTGCTTCGAGGCCACAAATATGGACTATGTTATTTCTTGGGTTCTGTTTCCTTTAAAGCCTGCAGATTAGATTTTATGAATCTTACAGATACCCACAACTACTATTTAATTCAAACAAAATGATGAAAAAATTACCAGTTTATGATATAATAAACAAAAATATTTTATGAATGATTATGAAAGCGGGAGGACTCTGTTTATGCCAGATACCAGATTTATTACAGAATTTGACCAGTATTTATTTGGTCAGGGGACACATTATGACTTATATAATAAACTTGGCGCGCATCCTATGACAGTTGATGGGGAAGAGGGAGTATATTTTGCTGTGTGGGCACCGAATGCGGCAGCGGTTTCCATTGTTGGTGATTTTAATGAATGGGATGAGAATGCGACACCGATGGAACGTTTAGAACCACTTGGAATTTATCAGATATTTCTTACAGGGATAAAAGTGGGAGATATTTATAAATATTGTGTTACTGCACAGGATGGCAAAAAAACATTAAAAGCAGACCCTTATGGATTTCAGGCAGAACTCCGTCCGAACAATGCTTCTGTTGTGGCAGACATTTCTGATTTTAAGTGGCATGACAGCCGATGGATGAAGAAGAGAGAAAAATTTGATGATAAAAAGAATCCAATGTTTGTATATGAAGTACATCCGGGTTCCTGGAAAAAGCATGAACAGACAGAAGAAGATGAGGATGGATTCTATAATTACAGAGAGATTGCACATGAGCTGGCAGCTTATGTGAAAGATATGGGATATACTCATGTGGAACTGATGGGTATTGCAGAGCATCCATTTGATGGTTCCTGGGGATATCAGGTAACAAATTATTTTGCTCCAACATCCCGTCATGGGTCACCAGAAGACTTCCAGTATTTCATGGACTATATGCATGAACATAATATCGGTGTTATCCTTGACTGGGTGCCAGCACATTTCCCAAGAGATGCTTTCGGATTAGCAGAGTTTGACGGAACCTGCCTCTATGAATACGCAGATCCAAGAAAAGGAGAACATCCAGACTGGGGAACAAAGGTATTTGATTACGGCAAGACAGAAGTGCAGAATTTCCTTATCTGTAACGCGCTTTTCTGGTTAGAACATTATCATGTAGACGGACTTCGTGTAGATGCGGTTGCTTCTATGTTATATCTTGACTACGGACGTGAAGACGGACAGTGGGTTCCAAACATTTACGGCGGTAACGAGAACCTTGAGGCAATCGAATTCTTCAAGCACCTGAATACAATCGTAAAGAAGAGAAATCCAGGAATCGTTATGATCGCAGAAGAATCTACCGCATGGCCAAAAGTAACGGATAAGGCAGAATACGGCGGATTAGACTTCAGCCTTAAGTGGAACATGGGCTGGATGCACGATTTCTTAGAGTACATGAAGCTTGATCCTTACTTTAGAAAATATAACCATACAAAGATGAACTTCGCAATGGTTTATGCATACTCCGAAAACTATATGCTCGTCCTTTCTCACGATGAAGTCGTTCATCTGAAATGCTCTATGATAGAGAAAATGCCAGGCAGCTACGAGGATAAATTCAAAAATCTTATGGCAGGTTATGCGTTCATGACAGGACACCCAGGCAAGAAGCTTCTCTTCATGGGACAGGATTTTGGACAGCATAGAGAGTGGAGTGAAAAGAGAGAACTTGACTGGTTCCTCTTAGATAAAGAGCCGAACCGCCATTTGCAGGCATTTGTAAAAGAATTACTTCATCTTTATAAAAATAATAAATGTCTCTACGAATACGACTGCTATCCAGAAGGCTTCGAATGGATCAATGCCGATGACGGTGACAGAAGTATATTCTCTTTCGTAAGACATTCCGAAAGCGGAAAGAGCAATATGCTCTTCATCATCAACTTCACACCAGTAGAACGTCCAGATTACCGTGTCGGAACAACTTGCCGAAGAAAGCACACACTTGTACTCAGCAGTGATGATAAAAAGTTTGGCGGAACTGGTAAGAGAAGACCAAAAGAATATAAACCAGCGAAGAAAGAGTGTGATGGAAGAAAGTATTCCTTTAGATATAAATTGCCGGCATATGGGGTAGCGGTATTTAAGTTCTAATTTGTAGGGTTGGAGAAATAAACAGACGAACCCTCATCTCCTGTAATTTACAAAAATGCTTCGTTTCACTGCGTCCAAGCTGCTCATCCGCAACTTGAACTTGCTCTAAGGCGCATTTTTGTAGATTACAGGAGATGAGGGTTCTGTGTATTTCAATCCTACAAATCAGTTGAAAAAAATTGAGGATGGGGACAGAAGAAATAGGAACTCTGGCTTGTTGTTGTAAAATTGCTGTGATATTATAATAATAGTTTGCGTGTCAATCCTTAATATTTCATTTCATGGAAAGCTATAATCTTATAAATGATATCCAAATCCTACAATATGAATTCTGATTTTACTTCTACAGCAAAAAACAGCTTCCAGAGAGAAGATACCTTATATTTGTGGCATTAGAGTGATGATTGAATGTGAGCATGGGAAGCGAACATTCACCCCGCAGTGATAGAGTCACAAATATAAGGTATCTTCTCTTTCTGGTGGCGTCTCCCTTGTTACGCAACCCAGAATAGAAAGGACTTTTATGAATTGTATACATTTAAATTTTGTGAGTGATAAAGAGGGAAGAAAGTTCCTTTCCCCCATGCTTCCTCAAGATGGTTTGAACGAAAAAACACTTAATGTAGTAATTACTGACGGTGATTCACAAAGAATATATCCTGTTTTTCAACAGAAAGCGGGAATTTATGGTGATTACAGCGAATACATGACCAGGCATGGGTGTGCCTGCTGTTCTTTGACAACAGCATTGGCGGCTTTTGTGGAAAAGTATGCAGATTTGAAACCAAATGGAACAATTTCTGAGGTGGAGAGAAAGCATTTCCCCGAAGAAGTATATACGGAGAATTATGGGAAAGTGATGGCAAGGCAGATGCCGGTTTCTCTTTATGGAATTTCTCTTATTTTGCAAGAAGAGGGTGTTTCTTGCGAATATATAGGAGATTTTGAGGATAAAGCTGCCGAAAAACAGATGATGGAGCATTTATATAAGGGAAAGCCCGTCATTATAGAAACAAGCCGAATGCGTAGAAAAGGAAAAAGAATCGTTCACTTTTTTGATAAAAAATATGCGGGATCCTATCATACGATGATTCTGTTAGGTGTGGATGAAGAGGGGCAGATAGTCTTTACTGATTCTGCAACAAGAGACTGGGCAGGAGAACAGCAAAGATTAAAACGGGCTAAGCTGCCAGAACTTATTTCCTATATGTTTCCACAGAAAAATGTGGGGGATACGCATTTATATTTTAGCAGAAAAAGGAATACGGGCGGTTATATTTTGATTCGCTGAATGAGAAAGTAAGAATGAGTGAGTATTCATAGTTATTCATTGAATAACGAAGTAGGCACAATGGCAAATAAAGCTTTGGTATATGCGATATATCCAAACGAAAAACAGAAACGAGCAGGAACAGAATAAATCAAAAATCCTACTTGACAAAATTTTCAGGTTTTACTACAATAAGAAACATGATGTTTGTCCGTACAGGACGGATGTTCTGTAGCACTTATATTTGTAATAATATAGAATTTACAGTATAGGAGCATCATTTTTATGTGAATTTCAATATGAATTTCAAAAATGAGAAAGACGAAGACGGAAACAAGTAGCTTTTATTCATGCATTCCAGAGAGTGACCGGTTGGTGGGAGGTCATGTGCCAGATAGTAAGTGAATACATTCCTGAGTTGTACACCGAATGAGACAGATATTTATCATGTTAAGCGTGAGTAGATTTTAGAAATTGCTGAATGTGATGGAACAGGTAAGATTTGTTTTTAGTAGGCTGTGACGGAGCGGCGGCCGTTATCCGCAGAGGCGTTGTTTGACGCTCATTTGAGGCAGAGCATTTACTCTGCGAAAAAAGGTGGTACCACGAAGTTATATCTCGTCCTTTTATTAGGACGGGATTTTTTTATTTTATTTAGGAGGATTTTATGACAGTATATGACGAACTGGTTGCAAGAGGATTGATTGCACAGGTAACAGATGAAGAAGAAATTAAGGAACTTGTCAATAACGGAAAGGCTGTATTCTATATTGGATTTGACCCAACAGCAGACAGCCTTCATGTAGGACATTTCATGGCGCTTTGCCTGATGAAACGTCTGCAGATGGCAGGAAATAAGCCAATCGCTTTAATCGGTGGTGGTACTGCCATGATCGGTGATCCATCCGGACGTACAGATATGCGTCAGATGATGACAAAAGAGACAATCAACCATAACGTAGAGTGCTTCAAAAAGCAGATGAGCCGTTTTATTGATTTCTCTGATGGAAAAGCTATGCTCGTTAATAACGCAGATTGGCTCTTAGACTTAAACTATGTAGAATTACTTCGTGAAGTAGGCCCATGCTTCTCAGTAAATAACATGCTTCGTGCAGAATGCTACAAACAGAGAATGGAAAAAGGTTTATCTTTCTTAGAGTTTAACTACATGATCATGCAGAGCTATGACTTCTATGAGTTATACCAGAAATACGGCTGTAATATGCAGTTTGGTGGTAATGACCAGTGGAGTAATATGCTTGGCGGTACAGAATTGATCCGTCGTAAATTAGGACCAGATGCCGATGCTTACGCGATGACAATTACCCTTCTTTTAAATTCCGAAGGAAAGAAAATGGGTAAAACACAGTCCGGTGCTGTATGGTTAGATCCGAATAAGACTTCTCCGTTTGACTTCTATCAGTACTGGAGAAATGTTGCAGATGCAGATGTTATGAAGTGTATCCGTATGTTGACCTTCCTTCCGTTAGAAGAAATTGATGCAATGGATAGCTGGGAAGGTAGCAAATTAAATGAAGCAAAAGAAATTCTTGCGTTTGAACTTACAAAATTAGTTCACGGCGAAGAAGAAGCACAGAAAGCACAGGATGCCGCCAGAGCATTATTCAGCAACGGCGGAGACACAGCAAATATGCCAGCATGTGCAGTTACAGAAGAAGACTTAAGAGATGGCACAGTAGATATCCTTGCACTTCTTGTAAAATCCGGTTTAGCAGGAACACGTTCTGAAGCAAGACGTAATGTAACACAGGGTGGTGTAACATTGGATGGCGAAAAGGTAACGGACTTTAAGGCTGCTTATACACTTGATGACTTTAAAGGCGAAGGAAAAGTCTTAAAGAGAGGAAAGAAGAAATTCATTAAGATTGTAGCTGAATAGGATTTGCCGCAGGTAAGACAGACGCTCCCGAAGAAAGAAGGCATCCTATATTTGTGACTCTATCACTTCGGGTTGAATGTTCGCCTCCACGCTCACATTCAATCCTTGATCTAAGGCCACAAATATAGGATGCCTTCTTTCTCGGGAGCTATTCTTTGGCTGGGTTGGCTGGGAATGGAATTGCTGAAAGTTTAAACACGCGTTTGTCATACCAAAGAAAAAATTAAAAAGCCCCATTTTCTACATCCGATCTGCCTTCCGTTTAAGCAAAAAGACTACAGTTTGAATCTCCTGAGCTGCCAAAGACAGCCCAATGCAAGAGAAAAAAAGCATATTTGTGGCCTCGGAGCAAGGTTTGGATGCGAGCGCATAAGCGAGCATTCAAACCGCCGCGACTAAAGTCACAAATATGCTTTTTTTTCTCTTGCATTGGGCGTCTCTTTGCCACACTTTTAGGGAAAACCAACATATTCTGATACAAAGGAAGGAAGAGGTTTCAATCATGTTTGATTTAATTTCGATATCGGAAGCGATAAAAAGAAGCTACGATTCAGAAGGTCTGCTCGTTGATGTGCGTTCAGAGGAAGTATTTAAAAAAGGGCATCTCCCAATGGCAGTCAATCTCCCATTTGAAGAAATTATGAATGAAAAGTTCGATATAGAGGCAATAGAGAAAGATTTTAATATAGAAAAAGAACAGCCAGTTTTTTTATATTGTGATACAGGTTCCACAAGTATGCTGGCGGCGAAGAAGCTTGATTCTGTAGGAATTCACGCATACAGTGTGGTTGGCGGCATTATGTTTTATAAAGGATACTTAGAAAAGGAGAAGAACGATTTGTGGACGATGGTGCGTACTTCTTGACATAGCAACATTTCCTAAGTACAATTATAATTATTGAGAAATATGTAGATTATGAAAAAATAGGATGAAGTACATGTGTATCGTGGTATTTTGAGTAGTAATTTATATAGAAAAATGAGGTTAGGCAGATGAAGTAATATTATAAATATTGCTTTAGATATAGAAACGTGTCTTTGTATAAAAACAGAAGAAAGATGCAATGAATGGAGGTAAGATGAGCAACAAATATGAGTTTATTGCGCCGTGTCACTTTGGACTTGAGGCAGTGTGTAAAAGAGAGATAGCAGATTTGGGATATGAGATTGTGAAGGTAGAAGATGGAAAGGTAACTTTTGCCGGAGACATGGATGCTTTGGTAAGAGCAAACATTTTCTTAAGAACAACGCAGAGAATCCTTTTAAAAGTGTCAGAGTTTAAGGCGGTAACTTTTGAGGAACTATTCCAGAATGTGAAAAAGGTTCCTTGGGAAGAGTATTTTCCGTCCGATGCGAGATTCTGGGTAACAAAGGCAACTTCTGTAAAGAGTAAGCTTTTCAGTCCTTCCGATATTCAGTCCATCGTAAAAAAGGCGATGGTAGAGCGAATGAAAGAGCATTACCACATCAATTGGTTTGAGGAAGATGGTGCCGATTATCCGGTTCGAGTTATTATTTATAAGGATATTGTGACAATTGGTCTTGATACTTCTGGTGAAAGCCTTCATAAGAGAGGATACCGCCGCATGGTCAGCAAAGCACCGATTGAGGAGACATTGGCGGCTGCACTTATCAAGCTCACTCCGTGGAATAAGAGCCGTATCCTTGTTGATCCGTTTTGTGGAAGTGGAACATTTCCTATTGAAGCGGCAATGATGGGAGCGAATATCGCACCGGGAATGCACCGCGAATTCCAGGCGCAGAATTGGGACAATATCGTGTCTCCAAAGCTTTTTGCCAGAGGATTTGAGGAGGCAGAATCTTTAGTAGATACGAGCGTGGAGATGGATATTCAAGGATATGATATTGATCCGCAGATTGTAAAAGCAGCAAGAGAAAATGCGAAAAGAGCAGGCGTGGACGGACTCATTCATTTCCAGCAGCGTCCGGTTCATCATTTAAGCCATCCAAAGAAGTACGGCTTTGTTATTACAAATCCTCCTTACGGAGAACGTTTAGAAGAAAAAGAAGATCTTCCGGCGTTATATCGTGATATGGGAAAAGCTTTCGCAGGACTTGACGGCTGGTCTGAGTATGTCATCACTGCTTATGAAGATGCAGAGCGTTACATCGGAAAGAAAGCGGCGAAGAACCGAAAGATTTATAACGGAATGATGAAGACATATTTCTACATGTTTCCAGGCCCAAAACCACCGAGAAGAAAGAAAATGGTACAGCCGGAAGAATAATCTGTATGAGTATTTTTTCAAGTGTACTTTAATGCGAGAATACTTAGCAGAAAATATTTAATATGAAGATATCGAAAATGTTAGAAGTGATATAAAAAGCACAAGTTTTTTGGGAGGCAGCATTTTGAAAAAGAAATTGATATTTGCCACAGGAAATGAAGGAAAAATGAAGGAAATCCGGGAAATTCTCGGAGATTTGGATTACGAGATTCTTTCCATGAAAGAAGCCGGAGTAGATGTTGACATCGTGGAAGATGGAACAACATTTGAAGAAAATGCAATCATCAAGGCAAAAACTGTAATGGAAGCAACAGGCAGTCTCGTATTAGCAGATGATTCCGGTTTAGAAGTAGATTATCTGAATAAAGAGCCAGGAGTATATTCGGCTCGCTATATGGGAGAGAATACATCTTATCGCATTAAAAATCAGATTATTTTAGACAGACTGCATGGCGTCCCTGATATCGTAAGAAGTGCTCGTTTCGTCTGCGTAATCGCAGCAGCATTTCCAGATGGACGAGTAGAGACACGTCGGGCAACGATTGAGGGAAGAATCGCACAGGAACCAGCCGGAGAAAATGGTTTTGGCTACGACCCTATTTTCTATCTTCCAGAGAAAGGAAAGACAACGGCCCAGCTTTCAGCAGAGGAAAAGAACGAAATCAGTCATCGTGGAAAGGCATTGCGCCAGATAAAGGAGATTTTATAAATAGATGAGTGAAAAGAAAATGAGAATTTTGGTAATCAGTGATTCGCATGGACGTAATGACGATGTGGCAGGGGTTATCGAGCAGGTGGGGCATATCGATATGCTCATTCACTGTGGAGACGTAGAGCGAGGAGACGACTATATCCGCTCCTTAGTAGATTGTCCGGTACATATGGTAGCCGGAAACAATGACTATAACTTGGAACTGCCATCACAGGACATTTTCAATATTGGCGATTATAAAGTGCTGGTTGTCCACGGACATACCTTTTGCGTGTACCGTGGCGTAGAGCGATTAAAACAGTATGCACTTCAGAATCATATAGATATCGTTATGTTTGGGCATACCCACAAACCATATATCGAAATTGATGAAGATGTAACCGTTTTAAATCCGGGAAGCGTTTCCTATCCAAGACAGTCAGACCATATGCCAACATTTCTCATTATGGAAATCGACGATGAAGGCGAGGCACATTACGGACACGGATATTATAAATCGAAATTTAGCGAACTGAAAATTTAAAAAATAATATAAATGTACTCGTGCAAGAAAGACTCAGAGAGTACATTATAATGGAAAAGGGTGCACATTGCAGCATCCTTTCTATTTTTTGTGTATATAGAAAGGAATTATTTTATGAAAAAAGGAGATATTTTTGAGGGAAAAGTTATCCGAACCGAATTCCCTAATAAAGGAATTATAGATATTGAGGGGCAGAAAGTAATCGTAAAAAATGCGTTAGAAGGTCAGGTAGTACGCTTCTCCATTAATAAAAAGAAACGAGATAAAATCGAAGGAAGACTTCTTGAAGTCATCGAGCCATCCCCGATAGAACAGCCAGCAGCATGCAAACATTTCGGTATTTGTGGTGGCTGCCGTTATCAGAATCTTTCTTATGAACAGCAGCTTGACTTAAAGAAACGTCAAGTAGAAGAACTAATCGAAAAGAACGGTCTTTCTTTTGATATCGAAAATATCTACGGAAGCCCAATCACAGAAGGCTACCGTAACAAAATGGAATTTACATTTGGAGACGAAGAAAAAGACGGCCCACTTGCACTCGGAATGCATAAGAAAAACAGCTTCTATGATATCGTAACATTAGACGATTGCCGCATCGTAGACCCTGATTTCAACGTACTTCTTCAGGCAATCTTAAAATACTTCAAAGAAAAAGGCGAAACCTACTTCCACAAAATTCGTCACGAAGGATTTCTCCGCCACCTCGTAATGCGTCGTTCTGTAAAAACAGGAGATATTTTAATTAATCTTGTCACTACAACACAGAGCAGACTGGACGAATCTGAATTTGTCAATATGATTCTCTCCCAGAAAATTGATGGGAAAGTTGTTGGAATATTGCATACATTAAACGACAACCTTGCAGACGTAGTACAAAGCGATGAAACAAAAACACTTTACGGACAAGATTATTTTTATGAATACCTTTATAACATGCGTTTCAAAATCTCTCCATTCTCCTTCTTCCAGACAAACACCTTAGGAGCAGAAGTCCTGTATGATCAGGTAAGAGAATACGTTGGGGAAACAAAAGATAAACTCGTTTACGACCTTTACACCGGAACCGGAACGATCGCACAGATGCTTGCACCCGTAGCAAGTAAAGTAGTCGGTGTCGAAATCGTAGAAGAAGCGGTGGAATCCGCCAAAAAGAACGCAGTGGACAATCACTTAGACAATTGTGAATTCATTGCCGGCGATGTCCTCAAAGTTGTGGATAACTTAACCCGGAAGCCGGATATTCTCGTACTCGACCCTCCGCGGGATGGGATTCATCCAAAAGCTTTGACGAAGATTATTAACTTTAATGTTGATGAGATGGTATATGTAAGTTGTAAACCAACTAGCCTTATGCGCGATCTGCTTGTATTTAGAGAAGCGGGGTATGAGGTCAAGAGATGCTGTTTAGTTGATATGTTCCCGGGAACGGTGCATGTGGAGACTGTGGTGTTGATACAAAGGAAAGATACCTAGAAATCCTTGAGTTTACGCACTTTGTAGAGTTTTTCAGTTTCAACAAATTGGGTGAAAACCACAAAGAAAAAGTGCTTGTGAGAAAGGTAACTGTAGTTGTTGCCTTAGACCTCGGTACGGGGAACACAAAAAATCCTGAATATGAAAGTGAATATTGAACTATCAAATAATTGATAGATTATAGGGATACTTTAGAACGAGTGTCCCTATTTTTTATATTAGGGCATTTCAAAATGAAGTGCCTTTTTAAATTAAAAAAATGAATTTCAGGAGGAAAAGAAAATGGCAAACACAGCGTTAAGAGCAGAGAAAAATGATTCTTGCACAATTACTTTCAAAAACAAGGAACATGAAAAATTTTATATGGAATATCTACCGAAGTGCAGATACCGGGATGTATACCATAAGGCATTAGTATATTGTCTTGGGATTGACAGAGACACGAGGGAAAATGCCAATAGAATTTATGATTTTAAAACAGGTTATGTGAAAACAGAGTGCCTGCAGGAAGGCTGGCAGACCAGTGGCAGTGAAAAGATTGTCCGGATGGCATTTAATCTTTATTGTAATGGAACTCCCAGTGTCAATGATTATGATGATGCAGAAGAACAGGTAAAAGAATGCCGGTGTTATACAGTTGAAGATTTATTCTGCTGTGGATATGCAAGATATTTCTGGGAGGCTATCAAAATCCGTTATCCGGAGTATTGCTCATATGTAGATTGGGAGGATATGTATGCTGAAAATTAGACTTCAAGGCACACTAAGGGATATTCGATGGTTTAAGGGGCTTTTGGAACGGCATGAAGAAGTGAATGTTCAGGAGGTTTCAGAGCCTTTCGCCAACAAAGGAACCAATAAATATTTTCGTGTTTATGCAGAAGTAGAAAAAGAAGAAAAGTAAAGCAGGAGGAAAGTATATGTGCAGAGTAATCGCAATCGCAAATCAAAAAGGTGGAGTCGGAAAAACAACAACTTGTGTTAATTTAGGTATCGGTCTGGCAAGAGAAGGTAAAAAAGTACTGCTTGTAGAGGCGGATGCACAAGGAAGCATGGCGGTCAGCCTTGGAATCAGAGAACCTGACGAATTGGATGTAACACTTGTAAATATTATGGAGAAGGTCATCAATGATGAGGATTTGGAACCAGGCGAGGGAATTATCCACCATGAGGAAGGAATTGATTTTATCCCGGCAAATATTGAATTGGCAGGTTTAGAGACAGCTCTTGTAAATGTGATGAGTCGTGAAATGATACTGAGACAGTATTTATGCAGTGTAAAAGAGCAGTATGATTACATTTTGATTGATTGTATGCCATCCTTGGGGATGATTACGATCAATGCCCTTGTGGCGGCTGATAGTGTCCTGATTCCCGTAGAAGCGGCATATCTTCCAGTCAAAGGATTGCAGCAGTTAATTAAAACAATAGGTCGGGTACATAGAAAGTTAAATCCGCAACTTTCTATTATGGGAATTTTATTCACAAAAGTAGACCGGAGAACGAATTTTGCAAGAGATATTGCTGGACAGATCAGAGAGGTCTATGGTAATCAGATTCATATTTTTGCAAATTGTATACCGTTATCTGTGAGGGCGGCAGAAACTACCGCAGAAGGCAAAAGTATCTTTCTCCATGATCCCAAAGGTATTGTGGCGGAAGGATACCGTTATCTGACCGGGGAGGTGCTTGATGATGAAGAGTAAGAGCGCACAGAAGATTAAGCTGACTTCCTATGATGATTTATTTGGAACAAATGAGCAGCCATCAAGCGAAGTAGTAACCTTCGTTCCCATTAACCTTTTACATGCCTTTAAAGACCATCCATTTCGAGTGGTTGATGATGAGAAGATGCAGGAAACTGTGGAAAGTGTCAAGAAGTATGGGATTCTGATGCCGGGAATTGTCCGTCCACATCCTGAAAATGGATATGAAGTGATAGCTGGACATCGCAGGTGGAGAGCCTGTGAGCTGGCTGGATTGGATGAGATGCCTGTTATTGTCAGGGACTTGGATGATGATGCCGCAACTGTGATTATGGTGGATACGAACATCCAACGAGAGGACATTCTGCTCAGTGAAAAGGCTTATGCGTATAAAATGAAATATGAGGCAATGAAGCATCAGGGAAGTAAAGCTGAAAAAAATACGGCAGATATGGTCGGTGAAACAGCAGGTGACAGTGGCAGGACGGTTCAGAGATATATACGGCTTACGGAACTGGTTCAGGAATTACTTGATTATGTGGATGCGAAAAAGATTCCGATGGTTATCGGAGAAAAGCTGTCTTATCTGAAACATCAGGAGCAATTATGGCTTGTGAATGCGATTACAAACAGCGGTATGTTCCCATCTAAAATACAGGCAGAGCAGCTAAAACAAAACAGTGAGTCTGGAGAACTGACAGAGGGCGGTATATATGCGATTCTGGTGAGAAAAGAAAATGGAAAGGTTAATGTGACGATTTCTGCAAAGAAAATCAATGATTATTTCCCACCAACTTATACAAAGGCACAGATAGAGGAAGTTATTTACATGCTTCTGGATAAATGGAAGCAGGAAGAAAGAGAGGGGGGATTGGCAGATGCAGAAAATACAGTTTGATTACTTTAGAGGGATGGAAGCGGAGCAGTACAGTTTTTACCGTGTACCAAAAGTGTTGTTTACTGCAGAATGCTTTAAATCTCTCTCCTGTGAGGCAAAGGTTTTATACGGTCTCATGTTAGACCGTATGAGCCTTAGTATAAAAAACAGATGGTTTGACGATGAGGATCGGGTATATATCATTTTTACAGTGGATGAAATTGCGGAACTGATGAACTGTGGCACACAGAAGGCAGTGAAGCTGATCAAGGAACTGGACACCAGCAATGGCATAGGATTGATTGAAAAGAAGCGGCTGGGGCTTGGTAAACCCAATGTAATCTATGTCAAAAACTTTATGATAAAGGAAATCCCAAACCAGTTAATGAAAACGGATAATGTCCAGAAGCAGGAAGAGTATTTTACAGAAGAGACTGTAATGGGAGAAAATGCCGGAAAAATTGCAGATATGAAATCGGAAGGTAATTTTCAGGAAGAAATTGCAAATTTGCAAAAGCAAGAAGAAGAGAGGGGAAAATCTAATATTTCACAGAATAGTGAAAATCATCATTCAAAGATTGTGAAAATCACAAATCAGGAATTATCAGAATCACAATTCAAGAATAGTGAAAATCACAATTCAGGAATGATGAAAACCACAAATCAAGAATTTCCAGAATCACAATTCAACAATTATGAAAATCAAAACTCTGGAATGATGAAAATGGAAATTCAAGAGTTTCCAAAATCACAATCTAATAAGACTGATATTAACAAGACTAATTTTAGTGAGACTGATATTATCCAATCTTATCAAATCCAATCAGGGAGTCTTGTTTCACATGATAAGAGGGATGTGATTGAGGAGATGAAAATTTACCGGGAATTGATTCAAGAACGCATCGAATATAAATATCATGAGCAGGAAGATGTTGACGAACTGGTGGAATTGATGGTCGAAGTGATGATGATGCCCGATGACAGTACCATCCGGATTGCTGGTGTGGATAAGCCGGTGGCACTTGTAAAGAATCGTTTTATGAAACTCAATTATTCGCATATTGAATATGTGCTTTTCTGTTTGCACAGGAACACAACAAAAGTCGGGAATATCAAAGCATATCTTCTGACAACGCTTTACAATGCGCCATTGACAATCAGTAATTATTATCAGGCAGAAGTGAACCATGATATGTATGGAGGAGTCTAAAATGAGAGTGAGCGATTTCATCAAAAAAGTAACTATTCCGATTGTGGCAACGATATTATTATTTGCCTTATTTTACCCATTGTGTGTGAACAATGGTGGGTGCGATTACCTGAAATTATGGATTTTGATGGGTATTCCGTTTGGGATACATAGAATGTTTGTCTGGGTTATACCTAAAGGATTTGATATTGGAGGAACTGTGGGTGTCTGGGCGTTTAATTTTCTGGTTGGCGGTATGATTGGCGGTGTCATTCTCATTTGGCACTTGATCTTGGCAATTTATTATCTGATTGAAAGCATGATGTCACTGACGTTATGGATTGTCAGAAAGATAGCAGCCAGATAGGAATGATGAATAAAAAGATGATGAGAAAATTTAATAACAGTTCGTAAAAGCAGCTAAGTATTATATTTGGCTGCTTTTTTCTGACTTATAAGGGGATACTTTGCGACACGATGTCGTGAAGTGGCAAAATTTGAAAATCTATGTGGAAGGAGGTGCCGTGTTGAGTAGCCGTGCAACATCACCAGAGTTGATTGAACTTGGGGAGCGTATCAGAAAACGCAGACAGGAAATGAATTTATCACAGGAAGCTCTTGCAGAAAAAGCCGGTATCAGCATTAACACGGTCAGCCGGGTTGAGGGAGGTCAAACGGCAATGTCCATTGAGATTTTCAGAAAAATGATTGAAATACTTGAAACAGATGCGAATGGCTTATTAGGAAAAAATGTGACTGGATCAGAAGAAAAAAGTCAGATTTATGAGTTGATTTGCCGCATTCAGAATTTAAGCAGGAAAGATCAGAAAATTGTTTTTCAGACTGTAGATAGCCTGGTAGATGGGATTTGTAAATACAGATAAATCAATTTACACAAATATGGGGCACAGATTTGAAAATATCCCCATATTTGCCGAGGTCAATTTGTTGTTCTGTTGTTAAACTGGATAACAGAGAAGCATAGTGACGGCAGCAAGCAGAAGGGAGGAAAGTGGGAATGACAGGAGAAGAAAGTCTGGCTTATCGAAGAAGATGTCCGTATGATGCTATGGGTGATTACACAGTTTTTCTCGATAGTGATAAGGGAAAGGGTAATCAAACGGATTTGGCGCAATCAAAGCCGGATATATCAATTAAGCGGATGAAATAGAACATAGAAATTTGTAACAGGCGGTAAAAGAGTTTCAGGCTCCCGTTAAAAAAAACGGGTGTACCGGAAGCTGTTTTTTACTGCCTTTTTGTCAGAATGGATGCCACTCATGCTTCTGCTTTTGGCTCACTCGTAGCCTTTTGGCAGAAGGGTGGTATTTATGCTGACATTGCAGGAATTGAAACAGATAACAGGCAGACCGGAACAAATCGATAAAACTCCAAGCGCAAAGTATCTGGAAAGGCATGATACTGTTGTTGCAGTCCGGAGATTAGATACGAATACGAAGATTACTGTTTACAAAAGTGGTTATGCTCTGTATCGAGTATGTAGCCGTGCAACGGTTTTTTCGCTTTTCCAGTGCAGAAAATATCTGTATGAATCAGAGAATGAAGAAATCAGTATCGGGGAATCGTTTTTTGACAAGCAGCCATGGTATGTGCGCCTGATATTGGAAGGTGAGGATCGGTTAAATCGGAACCGGGAGGTACTTGAACATAAAAATTGCATTTCATATAGTGCTGTTTCAGAAGAATGGTTTGTTTTGGTCGATAAGATGAAGTGCCCTCTTGAACAGATAGTTCTTGAGGAAACGATAAAGGAATTGTTAAGCCTTCTGACAGAACGTCAGCGTATTGTAATCTGTCAATTTTATTTTCAACGAAAATCACAAAGGGAGATTTCTGATGAACTGGGAATCTCTGCTCCTGCAGTGTCAAAAATGCTTTCACAGGCAATCCAGCGGATGCGGAAAAATAGAATTGGGCGTAGTTCTGAGAGTGCGGACACGACAGCCGGAAAAGGGGGAAACAGTCATGCGTGGTAAAAAACCAAAAGAGAGAAAAAGTTATGTACTGCGTGTAGAAAATGGAACCCTTGTGGAAGTGACCAGAGAGGTCTATCTGGAATGGTATCAATCAAGGCGCAGGGAGCGTTATCAGAATGAGAAAATGCAGATGCATGGAGTATGCAGTCTTGAAGGTCTGGAAGAAAATGGATGCTTTTCTGTACGGTCTGATATTTCTCCGGAAGAAACAGTTCTCAAAAAAATGTACATAGATAAACTTCGAGAAGCTATGGAGAATCTGCCAGAGGAAGACGCTTATTTGATCTATCTTTTGTTCTTTGAGGAAATTACGGTAAAAGAGGCAGCACAGATTTGTGGGTGTAGCCGGAAAACTATCCAGAACCGGCGAAAGAGGATTTTAGTGATTTTACATCAGATATTGCAAGATTTGGGAATTAACGAAAACACCTTTTGAAAGAGACCTCCCTCCAAAGAGCGGAGAAACCGATCTCCGCTCAAAGCAACTATCCATTATTAGTTAACATTTAGTATGCTTGGTTTTATAAACAGTAATTAAGTTATCCGATATTCCCAAAGATACTGATCTCCAGATAACTCGAACCGCTATATTAGTCGATTTTCTCTCAAGGGACACCTTCTGTATGATATTTCTAATAAAACTAATTACTGATTTACAACTTCATCAATTTCTACAGGTGACCACTTTCCTTGCTTACACTGAAGAACCCATATTTTGCGGATATCTTCTTTTGGTACATTATAATCTCTCTTTAAAAAAATAATTGGATTATACATTGAAAGAAATGGCTTTCTCTTCATTTCAGCATACGCTAGTGCATTGATTGTATATCGTAATAGTATATCTGTCTTTCTGTCTGCATCAATTTTGTCAGAGAAACCTTCTATATCAACTTTATCCAATGGGACTTCAAAAGGAACAAAGTAATTATAACATTTATCAGCATAATTATCTGCAATACTATTCTTGTTGTAATAAATTGCTAAACTCTTCAAGAATTCTGGTGAACCCAGCCATGCCCTTATTGCTTCTTGTTCGAATTCACTCACAAAGAGATAGCCATTAACATTATAATCGTTTAGTGTTTTTTCGCCACCAAGCCGCATTTTTAGGTTTGTTCCCAACTTATTTTCCACTTCAACAATTTTATCATTCATGCTCATAACAATCTGCTTTTCATCAAATGAAAACGTAAACCCCAGTTCTTTTAAATAATCAGATAAAGCAGTTTTTTTTGTTAATGCATGAGACAAAGTCAATAAACCTTCCTGCCAAATACTTTCTTTGCTCTCTCTAGGAGTAATATGGTTTACAATTAAAGAATCAATTCTTTTTGGTGCATTGCCATTTATAAGGCTGTCCAAATTCATCTGCTCAATGCTATGTTCATCATAATGATAATCTACAATTTCATCCGCATTTTCTATTACAAACTTTTTTACAACTTCTATATCAGTTCCCAATATTTCAGCAACTGATAGATACATCTCATTCTTTCCCAAAGTATTTAAGTACATTTTTCCTCCACTTCTCGGCAGGTACATATTCAATAATATTTTCAGGTTTAATTACTGTATTCGGTTTCATATATGCAAAGATTTGTGATGCTGAATCACTAAATGCACTTTCAACCGCTCTTAATATTAGCAGTCTCCTTAAATCAGACCAATTATCCTGCCTATCTTTTATATATTCTCTTTCACTTCCATAAAAGGTGAAATAAGCAAAATCTTTTAACTTGCTTTTAAACTTAACAACATACGGTTTACATATGTTTTTCCATTTCAAATCAATTTCTTTTGTTGCTTTGTTTAAAAGTGATAACGTATATAGAAATTCCGGTGCTTCATGAATTGTTGAGTAATCATAAATATCCTTGCAAAACAGAAATGCATTGATTTGAAAATCATAATATATCTTATGTCCAATCTTATGTAGCTGCTCTTTTCTTTTTGAAATCACATCTAAATCATTATATTTTTCATAATCCACATCATAGGCAATGTCATTAATATACATCAGCTTACTTTCAATATCGAAAGTTATATTATTGTTCTTTAGAAATCTGTTTAGAGTGGTGTCATTACTCAATACCCACTGCAAATTGTGTAATCCGTGTTTCTTTATTTCAGCACACTCATTACTACTACTAGTTACTTGAAATGCCACAATCTCCAAATTTTCTATATCTATCTTATCTATTATCGAACGATATTTCTCGTAGAAGGTATCAAAATCATTATGACATTCTATGATATAAGTTTCAATAAATTCATCTTTTTTTATCTGTAATGTTTTATGCAACCAATAGTATGATACATCCGGATTTGTAATATCATAATACATAGCATTCCTTCTTTCTAACTTAATATTTTTTGAAAATACTCTTTTAATAGGTCTTTGTGCTTAAAATAACATTCCAACACGTAACATAATAATTGTTCATCTTCCGGCGGTAAATCATTTCCGCTTTCATCTTTTCTCAAGACTTTGCATCTATAGTCGAAAGGTATTCTTGAGTTATCTATTTTAAAAGATTTTAATCTTGTTTTTGCTGTACCTTTTTGTGTTACATTACCCATTCTATTATCATATTCATCAATCGTATAAAAAACATATTCGTGATCCAAATGTGTGATGTAAGTACAGTTCCCTTCTTTTTTGTATTGTAAATGTACTACTTGAGTCACAACCATATCATTATAGACCTCAAAATTTTTACATAATTCTTCAAAAGTTATATTTTGTGGATCAATCACTACCCACATACAATTTTCATATTCTTTTGAGTACAGTCTGCTTATAGAATAATTTCCAAGATTAACAAATTCAAAGATCTTCCCTCGTTCCAATGCCTCTTGCATATAATCACAATACAATCGTCCCGTATACCCTGGCTCATTGAAGAGCCTTACTGAAAAATCTTTTACAATGCCACTAGATGAAAACTATGAGCAGAAATATCTTGGGCGAATTCACCCGGACGATACACCGGAAAGTATAAAACAGAAGTTTCAGAAGCAGACACCCCGTTCTTTTAAAGGCCATTCCATTAGTGTCAGTGATGTGCTGGTATTGAACAAGGAGGGAGTCATCACATCTTATTATGTGGAGAAAGAAGGTTTCATTGTGATTGCCGGCTTTATCCGAAACGGTTCTTCCAGTGCTCTAATATCCTTTGATACCACAGATTTTCATATCGAAGGAAAAGAAGGAAGCTGGCTTGCCTTTGACAGTATCATCATAGATGGAAAAGAATTCTTCCTGATGGAGCATACGACTTATGGTTTCGACGCAGCATGGGTCGTATTGGACGAAGATGGGAAACTGGTGGTGGACAATGTATATAATGGTTTTGACGAAGCTGTTCAAAAGGAGATCCAAGAATATCTGAATCCGGTACAAATCATAGCAGAACCACAAAAACAGGAAAATCCGCCTCTTGAAAACTGGCAGAAGTCTTATGAGAACGGAGAGTATCTGCGAAGTGCAGAGATAACGGAAGAACAGAATTATAACATGATTGATGGAAGAATGAATAACCTGCCATCAAAACCGAGAAAGATTGGCCAGCGTATATCTGTGTTAGATCGGCTGCATTTGAAGCAGGAAGAAATAGCAAAGCGCAGTGGGAAGCCTGTGACACAGATGAATATGGCAGAGGATATGGAGCGTAGAAGAAAATAAAAAAGAGGAAGATGTTTGCTTTGAAAGGAGGCATCTTCCTTTCTTCGCTTTTATGATGTTAAACGGTAGCGGGTAATATTCTTCCAGTTGGGTGGAAAACCCATTTTGTTCAGGAGTTCATCGCTGTCTATATGGACAAGTTTTTTCGAAGTATGGTCAATCAGAGCAGCTAATTTTCTTTTGAAAACAAGAAAATCTTTACTCGGTATTAAATAACGAAAGGCGATGACAACAGCAAATAAATCATTTTTTCCGTATTGATACTGGATTCCGCTCATAGGTATCGACATTTTTCTATGCAAGGGAAGATCAGAAATATTATCTATTGTCCGGTATGTAAATAGCCGCTCGCCGTGGGCACATACATTTCTGAATTTTGTCAGGACAGATAAGAACTGTTTCATTTGTCGTTGGTTAATAATACCGAAATTTTTACATACTTTGGATTGCAGAGATTGTGGGAAAACCTTATACATTTTTGAAAGATTTCCGAAGGTAAGGACGTTAATTAGCACCCAAAGCGGTATGTTCCCGTAGGTAGTCTGGTAATAAGAAACAATTTCATAAAAAGAAGTTCCATCTTTATATTTTTGGGTTAAGGGAATCCTGAATAATTGTTTATTTATGCTTATTAAAGCAAAATAACCGATATGCTTCAGAACATTTTCGGCATACTGTTTGTCAGAAATGATGAGATGCCTTTCGTGCTAAAAGAAATACTAAATCTTCCGATGGAGGAAGCGGAGAGGATAAAAGAAGAGGAAAAGACCAATATAAAAATAATTCCGATACGATAACAGTGGGGAGGGATACAAGTTGGCAAATGGGAATAGAGGCAGTAGAGGGTTGGGATGAGTAGTCTCTCATTTTTTCATAATATTTTATACTATTGATCATAGAGAACACCTTCTTTTGCTTTTGAACTTTGGTTGGGTTACCTACAATACTTTATCGCAAAGTGGTATTATCTTTTTATAATCCAAATAAAAATTTACGCTGGTAAATCTAATTATGTGCGCCTCTGAAAAAGGATGCAACGTTGATTTCAATGGTGAATGCGATGGGAAAATAAGAAATAGAGTATTCTAATTAAAAACCAGATATGATAAAATATATTAGACTGATGTGCAAACGTATAGCGTAGTTAATGGAGGAAAAAATGGCAGAGTATTATTTGACATACAAAGAATTTTCTGAGTATATAGATGGATGTATTTCGTCTAGTGCTGGAGATGCGAAATTACTTGAAAGTCATAAAGCAGAGATAATGGCAGCTTTTTTATGTGAATATGAATCAAATGATATAGAAAGAAATGAATCTATTCAAGATATGGTAGAATTATGGAAAAATCAGATATCGCAACCTAGCGAACTATTATTAGGAAAAAGATATATAGCAATACAGAGTGGAATGATGGAATTTTTGAAAACATTTATAACATCAGGAATAATAGAGGAAATAATCAAACCCATACAGACCCAGACTCCGATGGAAATAGGAATAACTACATCAATAACTATTGCATTAGCTATATATGAGTTTTTTTCGAAAACTCAAAAATTGGATGATTGGGATTTTTGTGTTTTTTTGCAAGCAAGAACTCATTATCGTGAGAATGAAGAATTCTCAAAGTGTGAATTGCTGGAATGGTTTCCCCATGATTTAAATTTGACATGTAATATGCATAATTCTATATGGAGATGTAGTTACTATTTAGAAGTAACAGACAGTTGTGACATTAAAACGAATATAGAACGGGCGATAGCATCACTGTTGCAGAAAGATATTTTGAAAATAACATCCTATAGGGATAATAAAGAATTTTACCAATTTGTAAAATAAAGAGGTATATCATGGAAGAACATACACAGATAAATTATGCTGATGAAGCATTTATTTCAATTACATCTGCTAACAGAGATGGTATTTTATTTAGTATTAGTCGGGATATTATTATTGATAATTTTTATGGAGATGAGGGAATAATTTCTAGTGCTGCTGATGAGGATTCGGGCGAAATGTTAGATGCAAATTTGGATAATTGTATCAATGTGTTATTTGAATTTTTGCAAAAATTTGAGGCTCCATATACAATTGTTCAAGAAGATCATCACATAGATGCAAGTTTTAGAGATACATTTTATCATTATTATTCAAATCAACATTTTAAAACAAGAAGATATTCAAGAAGACTATCATTTTTTAATGGAATTATTTCTAGAGAACAGTTTTTTTCGGAAGATTCGGAGATTGATAATGATGTTAAAAAAAGATTTATGGGCTCTTGTGTGATTAATCCTTTATTGTCAGGAGTATTAGGAAGGACATTAATTGATCCTACATACATTATGGATAAGGAAAAAAAGTTTCCTGTTTATATGCGATTGTCAGAATTCTTAATCAATGTATATGGGAAACAGTTGAAAGTTAGGGCATTTCCTTACCGAATGCAAGATGAAGAAACTATGCGGTGTGCGGAGGTAACAATGCTTAATCTTATAGAATACTATTCCAATAGTTATAAAGACTATAAATCAGTTGTTCCAAGTGAAATATTGGACAAGGAGCAATTGCATAGTCACGAGAGAGTATTGCCATCATCTGGTACAACTTACCCTATTTTTACAAAAGTACTTGCAGATTTTGGGTTTTCTCCAAGATTATATAATTTATCATCATTTGCGACAAATTTGCTTTCAAGAATTTCTCCTAGTGACGAGATTAAGCGTATTCTTCATTATTACATAGAATCTGGAATCCCTGTTGCAGTAAATTTACAACCAATTAATTCTAGAGGATCAGGACATTCTCTTTTATGTGTGGGACATGGTCAGAGTACAGAAAAAATGAAAAAGCGTGCAGCAGAGAATAAATGGATTTCATGGGCAAATAGAGAAAATGGGCATGCGCTTATAAATTCTGCAGATTTTTATTCTGAGTATATAGTGATAGATGATAATGAAGCTGTTTACCAGATAAGGGATTTTGATAACTTATCAATGTATCCAGATATGAAAGTTAGTAATCTTGCAGTCCCTTTATACAAAAGGATGTTTTTGGATGCCCCCGATGCTGCGGCAATAATAACTTCTGTTTTAAATGATTCAGTTTATGGAATCGAAAATTGGAGTGGAGATTTTTTAAGAAAGCAGGAAGATGTAATTATTAGAATTTTTATGGCATCATCGCGTAGCTTTAAAAGATATCGTATCTCAAAAGCAAAAAATATAGATACAAGAGTTTTTTATTCACAAATTGCTATGCCAAGATTCATATGGGTTTGTGAATTATTCAGACTAGAAGATTATGATAATTTGCAAGCATTTGGCGAGGTAGTTGTTGATGCAACCTCCGCAATGAGAAGTGGTGCAAATAATAGGAGCCTTATTATGATGCGTTACCCTAATATAATCACTTTCCGTGAACCTGAGCAATCAGGAACACTATTTGAACAACAATTTGAAATTGATGAAGGAATTTTGTTTGAGGGATATCGTGATAATCTTGATCAAATTAATGTTTAAAGTTTGCTTTTGTACCGGTTGGTGTCAAATAGATACAAAAAATGAGTATGGTGTATATCGCCATACTCATATAATTATGAATTAGGAATTAACGACAAAAGGTTTTTCCGGCATTTTGAAAGCTTTTACTTCTCATAATTTCATTTGAAATAATTTTGGAGGAAATCTCATTCTCCAATCTTTTTAATGAGGCAGATGTTGGCCTCTTTTCTGTCGGGACTTTTGTGAGGACTCTGCCACTTTTTTTCATTTCATTTATAAGCATATGACTCATGATATCAATAACCTCTTTCCCTGAAAAGAGACTCCTTCCTAAATGATGCACTCTGATAGTATAACACTTTTGAACTTGTGTGTCAATAAATAGTTAGCAAGTGATAAAAAATTTATTCAAAAGTGCTGAGTGCTTTTAAAAAGATTATGGAACTGATTGTTTGGGAACTTTGGGAATAGAGTAGGAGATCTTCTTCGGGGGGATTGTTTCACTGTAAAACATTATGATTAAATAACTGTAGTTTTACGAAATATCCTGGTTTTTCTGCTGTTCTTTCTGCCGGAAAAGATTTTCTCTTAAAATCATATCCACGTTTGAGCAGACTGTTTTTAATTCATTCTGGTAGTTCCGTAGATTCTGGTAGGCTTCATACTGACTGTCTTTTAATGTGGTCAGTTTTTCTTTTTCAGCTTTTAAAAATTTCATGGAAGGAAGTTTTCCACCCTCAGAGCGTTCCTTCAGAATACGACGAGCAGTTTCATAAAGAGTAATTTCGGATTGGTGTTCCTGCCGGAATTGCTTTTTATTTTTAGATTTCAGAAATTGTCCATAAACAGATTTATTTGCCAGAAATTGTCCAGTGTAATGAATCTGTTCATTGACTTCCTTTAGTTTTTGCTCTGTAGAACGGAGGGCTTTTCTCATTTCTGTAGTCTGCATCTGTGCTTCAGAAAAAGCTGCCTGCAAATCCTCTTGTGAGTCATATCCATGCTCTTGGATAAAGGCAACAGTTTTTGCCATTTCCTGAAGATTTGTCAGTTTTATCCGTCGGGCATAAGCCTGATTCTGTTGTGCTTTTACGCATTGCTGCAGATCAATAACAAGGCGGAGGTCTGATTTAATAAAGATAAATGGCTCAGGTAATGTCTCCTCGTTTGTGGATGATATGCCAGCTTTATTTGAGATGTTGCTATCGGGCAAGGGTTCATGTTCAACATTTTTTTGTGACAGATGTTTTTGGTTTTCTTCCAGTAATTGCAGAAGATATTTTTTTTCGTAATGTGTACCCAGATTTTTCCCGGTAATCGGTTTGTTGCGTTCTGGATGAAGATAACTGAATCTGCCACGGCTGATTTTCAAAGTAATGTTAAATTTTTCTGAAAGCTGATTTTGAAATTCTTCCAGACCGCAGGAAGTAGCGGCGGATTCTTCAATCGCTGTCCGAAGAAAATCTTTCTGTGTTTGGTATTTGGTTTTTCTTGGAGTGATCCCATCCGCCTGCATTTGCATATTGCGTTCATCCAACTCTTTTTGCCCTCTGCGGTTTGCGTGATATTCCCGTTCTGTAACCTTCTTCTCTGCAGGTGTAAGTAAATCTACTTGATTCAAATGTTCACGGTGGCACATATCCATGATAGATTGCTTTAAGTGAGTCAGATATTCTTTGCTCAAATGATGTTTGTAACCGGCATGGGAATCACAGGAGCGTTCCATGAAGTCTTGTTGTTCTACATCAAATTTCCGCAAACTATTGATTACGATATGTACGTGAATGTTGCCGCTTTCGTTATGACCATCAATGTGAGTACAGACTAAAGCCTGATGTCCGGGGAAATTCTTTTTTGCATATTCTAGTCCGAGCTTTTGTGCCTGTTCTCCTGTTAATGCGTTTTCTTCTACATCTTTGGGATCAAAGCTGATAATGTAGTGGTGCGATTTGATTTCATTATAATTTTCATTTTTGTGATAATGTGCATTTAGCTCTTTGCACTCCATATCAAAAGTAAAAGGCTCACAGTTTATTCCGTCAAGATAGTATTCTTTACGGGGAATCAATTCTCCATTCTCATCAAGAATTGGTTTGTTGGTAAATTCGTTATATTGGAATAAGAGGTAACGCTGTGCCTCTCCATAGTCTGCATTTTTACTCGCTATGTGTTTCAGTATTGCCATGAAAATCCCCCGCCATTTTTAATACTTCATATTTCATTTCATAAATTCTTGCGATACTTTGATTTATAGCATTTCGCATCTCCTGTGAATGGATACCGCCGCTGTTGAAGTATCGGGCAATCTGGTTCAGGTTGCTGCCGATTTTTCCAAACTCGGCAATCAGTTTTTTAAGTTCTGGCAGGTCTGCAACAATTTCATATTTTGCAATAATTTTTTTATTCAGAACCTGTTTGCGGACATATTCTGCCAATGGAAGATTTGCGTCTTTTGCCTTTGCGGCTACGATTTCATATTCCGTGTCCGTGAGACGGAGCATGATTTGATGATTGTGCAGTAGTTCTTTTTCTTTCTTAGGTCTTGCCATGTTGTTTATCCTTTCAGTTTTTTTGAATGCTTTTGGGACATAATGGAATACTCGGAGATTATTTCCCGTGACAATGGTTTTTTGTCACGCTGCGACTATTTTATTAGGAGCCGATTTTGAACATCAGTAGAATGTGCAGCAGCCGAGGGTATGGGGAGCGGAATCCTCATCAAGATTGACGGGTAATCGGAACTCACAAAGTGGGTTTTGAGTTACTCAGGCGAAACTTGCTCTTTGAGAAATAAGTCTTTCCATATATAAGCCGATATGAGAAAAATAAAGGGAAGTTTTTAATAATAATGGCTCTGAGTGGGGATGGAGGTATGAGGAATTATTCGTTTTTTCCAAAATGATATCAGATTTTTGGTAAAGGTATTTTTATGTATTGAAGTGTTTGTTAAAATGGTAATAGAAGATTGTGGTTTAATACGTTATAATTAAGTTGCTTATAAAGAAAGTGACTAAAAGGATGAAAGGATAACATATGTATATTTCAGAACTAATAATTAATGGATATAGAAACTGTGGTGAAAAATCTAGGCTATCATTTAATGCCGGATTGAATATTTTGGTGGGTGAAAATGCATCAGGGAAATCTACGATTATTGACGCACTACGAATGATTTTAAGAGATCCAGAACAGCCGTATATATCAGAGGATGATTTTTATAAATCGTTTATTGGAAATGTTCAGAAAAGAAATATCCAGATTGACGTAACCTTAAGAGATTTGAGTCAGGAAGAAAAAGTTACTTTTTTGTCGTGGTGTAATGCTGAGTTTGATGCAGAGTTACATATGGAAGTAGAAAGTAAGCCAAATCCCAAAGGTTATTTCAAGAAAAGTATCTGGGGTGGAAAGTCAAAGGCGAGTGCATTTGAAGAGGATACTTTTGACTTTATTAATGTTATCTATTTACCAGCACTTAGGAATGCAGAAGAAAAATTAACAAATGGAAGAAAATCAAGACTTGCGCTTTTATTAAAGCATCAATATAAAAATGAAGCCAGACAAAATGAACTTGTGACTGCATTTAATGATTTTAACAAATCAGTGATAAAGAATAAAGATAATAAGTTCAATGAGATTGCAAAAGCACGGGGAGATATTAACACAGCTATGGAAAAGTCTATGGGAAATGTGTTTGGTCAGAGTGTAAACTTGCAGTTTACAGAGAATTCATTTTCTTCAATCCTTCAAAGCATAAAAATGGTTTTCTTTCCAAACGTGGGGGAGATGGATGATGAGAAGTTTAGGGATGTTGCAATAAATAGTTTAGGATATAATAATTTATTATACATAGCAACCGTGTTTGCAGAATTAGAAGCGATGAATAATAATTTATTTACGGTTCTTTTAATAGAAGAACCGGAGGCACATTTACATCCGCAGATACAATCAAAATTGATAAAGTATCTTCAAAAATTATCTAATGAGAAAAATAATTTACAAATTATACGGACGACACATTCTGCTGTTTTGGCTTCATCGGTTAGTGTTGATACTATTATACATGTAACGGGTACAGAAACAGGAATTACTGTAAAAAAGTTGTCGGATTTTGGGCTTGATGAGAGCATCAAGAATTATTTGAATAGATGGATGGATATAACAAAATCCACATTACTCTTCTCTAAAGGAGTAATTCTTGTAGAAGGAATTTGTGAGGCTATGTTGTTGCCTGCCTTTGCTCCTATTGTATTAAGAAAATATAATAAAGATCATCAAAGAAAATTGCCGTGTACATTGGAAGAGGCTGGGGTTACTGTAGTAAATATAAATGGTATCAATTTCAAATATTTTTATCCTTTATTTTGCGATACAGACTGGAAAGAGGAAAGGTTACCAATTTGGTGCAGCGGTATTACCGATAGAGATCCGTTACCTAATGTTGAAAAAGATGATGAAGGAAAAATCGTAAAAAAAGAAGAAAAGTATCCAGTTAAAGGTGAAAAAATAGTTGGAGGAAATGAGGCAATTGATTTGGCAGATGATATAAATTCGACACAACGGGCAAGGCTGTATGTTGCCCCATTAAAGACTTTTGAATATGACTTGGCAATGAGTGGGAATATCTCGATAATGGCTGAAGTGTTAGAAGAAAAGTGGCCAAAGGATGGCGGTGAAAAAGGTGTAAAGAACCAATGTAAACAAATAAAAAATAAAAATAATGTTTACATTGATAAAGAAGAAATGCGTGAGGATGCGAAATTTATCTACAAACATATTGATTGTGATGAGATGGGAAAAGGATTTTTTTCACAAGCACTTTTGGAGAAGATAGAAGAGAAAAACATTTTGGTTGTACCAGAATATATAAAAAAGGCGATTATTTGGGCATGTGGAGGAGACTGTGATTAAGAAAGAATGTCAAGAAAAAATAGCAAATATTATATGTGAAAAGCCAGTGGAAATCACTTGTGAGGAATGTTACTTGCTGGACGAAGGTGAGATTTGTAAAGGATATAAGCAATGTAGAATTGCTGAAAAAACGGAAGAACAGCTTGAGTATGTGTTGATGTCAAAGGAAGAAAATGTTTTTTTAAAGGCATGTGCCGGAAGTGGGAAAACTGAAGTTGTAGGATTGAAAACAGCTTATGAGATGAAGAAATGGGATTCTTATAATCAAGGAATGGCAGTATTGACTTTTACGAATGATGCTACAAATGTGATTATAGATCGAGTGAGACAGTTTACGGGAAAAAGTAATACATATCCTCACTATATTGGAACGTTAAGTAGTTTTATTCATAGCTATATTGTACAACCATTTGCATATAAATTACGAGACTTTAAGGGGAAAGATGGAGATTTTTCGTTTCGGATAATTGATCGTAATATGCCTATATATACTAATCATTGGCTGCAAACATATCAATGTAAAGTGTCTTATATAGATTCAAAAAGTAATTGGAATCCTATTTTAGCACATCAAATAGGGTATGATATGGAGAAGAAAGATTTCTATTTTTTTGTTGGTAAGAATAAAATGGAATGGCTTTCAGAGTATTATTCCAGCGAATCTTTACAAGCTTTTATTCAGCAAAAGAGAGAACAAAAAGCTAATTTTTGGGAACTGAAATATGTAAGAGAGCGTTTTCGAGACTGCAAAGAAGCTTTTTGGAGAGAAGGTTTTGCAACATTTGATGATCTTAATTACTTAGCCGTAGAAATATTATCCAAAGACATAGGCAATAAGATAGCCAAGCGTTTTCCTATTATCTTTATAGATGAGTGTCAAGATTTATCTGGAAATGAATTACGTGTCCTCTATTTGTTACAAAAACACGGTTGTGTTATTCATTGCATTGGTGATTTGAACCAAAGTATCTATGAGTTTAAACGTGTTGAGCCAGATGAAATAAAAAAGTATGTGCAAAGTTATAAGCAGAAAGGTTTAAATATTAATTTTAGAAGTTGTAAAGAAATTGTAGAATTTTCAGAAAAACTAATTAATAGCATGGATGGGAAAAGTGCGAATGAGAAAAGTCTGTTTGGCGAAAATGCATTATTATATATTGAGTATGAGAAACCAGAGAATGCCATAGAGGTTTACGTGAAATTATTACAAAAATATGACTTTATGGAAAAAGAAAACCGAATTTTGGTGCGACAAAATTCGATGCGTTTACAGCTTGAGAAGTCTACGCGCAATGATTATGATGAAAAAGAGCCGCTTATTGTAGCTGTGCAGCTTTGGCAAAAGGGTTCGCAACAACAGATGACCTCAGCATTAGAACTAGCCGGAAAGCAAATTTCAAGATGGCTAGGTGGAGGCAGAACAAAAAGTAATTATTATTGCCCAAAAGAAATTACTTCGGTTTTTCAATGGAGAATTTTTCTTATGAACGTATTAAAAGAAATGTTACAGTCAGAGAACTTATCGAATTTTGAGCTTACTTATGGAAAATGGCATGAATGGGCAAGGAAAGAATTAGGAGCAATATTAAAAAAGAATTATTCGTTTATTGCTGATTATGATGAAATATGTGATAGAGACTTTGATAATTTGATTAATGGAAATAGTTTTAGAGTTAGTAGCGGAAACGGACGTGTTGTTATTGGTGAACTGGATGAAAAGGTAAAAAACCTTATTCCAATTATGACAATTCATGGAAGTAAAGGATGTACATTCGATACGACATTGGTAATTTCAAGTAAAAATGCAAAAAGTAAAGGCGGACATTGGAAAGAGCATTGGTTGAATGGTACGGGAGAGGCAAAAAGAATAGGATATGTAGCTAGTACGAGAGCAAAGCACCTACTGGTTTGGGGGGTACCTAATTTGAGTAAAGACGATAGAAATTTACTCATGACATATGGTTTTGTTGACGGCAAGAAATTACTTTGAAATTTTGAAAAATATAATATCTCAAAGTGTAGATGAAGCTATTTTAAATGTATATTCTGTGTTATCAGAAGAAAAAGAAAGGTTCATTATGATGAATGAATCCATGTAAATTGATTGCGGTATTTGATGATGAAGAAGAAATAGATTTTAATGAATTAATACTTTTTCTCAAGAAGAAAAGTTATGTTGTGCTGATGAATGATTTTTCAGGCAACGGTTTATTAAACTACGGTACTATTATAATTGATTCCAAATACCGTACTGTGAAAATAGATGACACCAATATTGAATTAACAAATTACGAATTTGAAATCCTATATTTGATGGCTCGAAGTCCTGGACAGGTCTTTTCAAAAGAACAAATATATAACCAGGTTTGGAATGCACCCTATTATGGAGCAGAGGACAATGTGATGAGTTTGATTCGAAGAATACGAAAGAAAATTGAGCCTGATCCTGCGAAACCAATCTATATTTTGACTGTGTGGGGGGTAGGATATAAAATTTAATAATGAGTTAAAACGAAAATAAGCGGTATCTGCCAGAAATAGGTCAGAGCCGCTTATTTTGTATCGGTGATCCCTAAAAGATAGTCAGTAGAGATATGAAAGTAGTTTGCAATGGCAACTATCTCATAATCAGGGACATATCTTTTACCCTATTCGATACGCAGGATTGTCAGATCAGTAAATTCAAATCCTTCGGTTTGCAGTCGAGCTGCAAGTGTCTTTTGGGATATTCCCTGTGCTGTTCGCAACTCCTTGAGCCTGTTGCCAATGATATTTTTTGAATGTCCATTCCAATATATTTTCATTACATCCCTCACTTCTAAAGTTGAAGTATTCATAATTGATTTTACCGATTTGGAATGCTAATATACTTCTAAAGATGAAGTACGAGAAAAAATATGCTGAATTATCATAAAATGGTCACAATAAATATATGGTAGCATCAATACTGGTGTCGAATTTTGAAAGGAGCGTGCTGATATGCAGAACGAAGTATGGGAACAAGTAGGGAATTTTTTGAACAGCCTTCAGTGTGAGAATGTAGGGAGAAAGAGTTATATTCAATTTTCAGAATTGAAGTAGGAGAGAACTATAATCTGCCAAAGACAGAAAATCCAAAAGTGCCACAGTGTCCGAAAGAGAAAGAAGATGCTATCAAAGCTGCCCTGAAATATTTTGCGATGATCTAAGGACATCGCCGATTTCAAGGAGGAATAACACATGAAAAGCACATTTGAAAA